>ENA-OWOC01000034-OWOC01000034.1-gut-metagenome-genome-assembly--contig:-NODE-34-length-110275-cov-14.800922_pt1 | contig 110275 bp, 71 predicted proteins | sample MGYA00248245_ERZ651791 | MGnify/ENA primary metagenome ERZ651791 (study PRJEB26908, sample SAMEA4031703) | gut metagenome | biome: gut; feature: normal infant; material: stool | place: China | collected...
ACCACATTGATGCCCCCTCGCCCGCACTTTCCGGCGCAATTTGCCTAATAATTTATTGGCGGGTGTTCTGCGGATTCCTTACCAAGAATCCGCAGCACACCGGCCATTATGATATATGCCGCAATACAGGGGGGCAATCAGCCCTGTACCTTACCTCCTTGCGCGCTACGGTATCCGAAGTTCATCATCTCGCTGTTGTAGGCGACCACGCCACGGCCGACCGCCGGCAGAACGATCATGCCACCATCGCCATGATGCGCGGCGACTTCGTCCAAAGTGGCCGTCGCGGCATCCTCGACGTTCTCGCCGGCGAAACGCACACGATCCGACACCTGATGGGCGGCGACCACCTTGATGAATGCCTCGCCGATGCCGGTGCAGGACACCGCCACCGTGGACTGGTTGGCGAACGTGCCGCAACCGGGCAGCGGCGAATCGCCTACACGACCGTGCATCTGGTTGGTGATGCCGCCAGTGGACGTGCCGGCGGCGATATTGCCTTCGGCATCGCGCGCCACGGCGCCGATGGTGCCATGCTTCTCCCACTCATCGCCACCGGACTGAGCCTCGGCCAAGGACTGACGACGCTGTTCGGTGATGAAGTACTCGTTGCTTTCGGTCGCGACGCCCCAATCGGCGATCTCGGCATCGGTCGGGTCCGCGAACAGCACATGCTTGGTCTGCTCTTTGACGGCACGCGCCGCATCGATCGGGTTCTTCACGGTGCTTACGCCGGTGACCGCACCGACCTCGCCATCGCCGGTCATCAGGCAGGCGTCCATCTGGGCGATGCCATCGCTGGTCAGGGCGGCACCACGGCCGGCGTTGAATTCGGGAGCGTCTTCCATGACGTGGATGGCGGCGACCACAGCCTCATGCGCCGGCGCTCCGGATTCCAACAACTGGTATCCGGCATCGAGGGCGCGCTGCAGATCAAGTTCGACCTGGGCGATGCGTTCAGGCGTGCTGTGCTTGCCACGACTGCCCGCTCCGGCGTGAATGATAAACGTGATGCCGGTTTCGCTGCCCGCCAGTTCAGTGGTCACCGGCGAAACGGAGGATGTGGTCATATCGTGTCCCTTTCTGGAGTCAGATGGATGTGCTGACGCCAACGTATCGTTGCTTCCGCATGTATGATAGCCGTTGATGGCCGCGACCGGTTCCGCATTTCGCATCATCGGCTCGCGATGGCGTGACTCGTTACTGCGCCACCTCGCCACTACGCCAGGGGCAATGCGATGCCGGCTCGATCGGCCAGGTCACGCAACGACCACGTGGTCTGCCCCGTTCGCCCGACAACGCTATGCGCATGCCACAGCGAACTGATGATGGCTTCCTCGCTTATTTATTCGTCGAATGCACCCATCGATGTGGGTATGCAGCCATCAAAAAACTCGACAACCGCAATGAGCCAGTCACTTGGCTACATCTGTGCTATCGTCTCGCCAATGATTCGAATGCCGGTATCAATGTCAGCAGCATCCGGGCGCACAAAGTTGAGACGGATGTGGGAATCATCCATTTCGTCAACGTCGAACACGCTGCCCGGCATGAACGTGACGCCTTGGGAACGGCAGGATTCCAATACATCCAGAGAGCGCACGCCGTCCGGTAAGGAAACCCAAATATAGTAGCCGCCTGCAGGCACGGTCCAATACACTTCATCCGGCGCATACCGCTCCAATGCTGCGATTGCTGCATCTCGTCGAATGCGGTAAGCCTTAATCAAACCGCGCAAATGTTCGGCGACGCGGCCTTCTTTAAGCAGTTCCAGGCAGATGCGCTGCGATGACGTGCTCGTATGCTGGTCGACCATGCGCCGCAGAGCCGCCAGCCGGTTAATCACATGCGGGTCGGCCACAACCCATCCCGTGCGCAGGCCCGAAGTGACGGTTTTCGAGAACGTCGACAAATACATCACGTATCCCGCATTCTCCATGCCCTTAAGCGGTATGGGGCGATGTGCGTCGGACGATTCCCCGCCGTACCACAAATCGCCGTAAGCATCGTCTTCCACGATCAGACACTGATAGCGCCGCGCCACGTCGATGAGTTCGCTGCGTCGTTCGGGCGGCAGCGTGGTACCGGTAGGGTTTTGGAACGTCGGGACGGTGTAGATGAGCTTGGGCCGGAATCGCGCGCAATAGCCGTCCAACAGGTCTGTACGCATACCGTGCTCGTCCACTGGAACGCCGATGATGCGCGCATCCGCCGAGCGGAAGGTCTGCAATGCCGGGAAGAACGTGGATTGTTCGACCAGCACGCAGTCGCCGGGGTTGATGAACGCGCGCACGATGAGGTCGATGCCCTGCTCGGAGCCGGAGAGCACCATCATGTTGCGGACGCCGCATTGTACGCCTCGTGTGCGCATATGTTCGGCAAGTAGCGCACGCAACTCTTCGAATCCCTCGATAGGTGATTCCGGTTGGCCGTCGAATTCCCGCGATTCGAACGCCTCGATGCTCACCTTGCGCAGCAGATCGTCCGGGATATCCGCCGGGTTCGGCGAACCGGTGGCGAAGTCAATAATGGTGTCGCCGCGCTGCGCCCGCTCGGCCGAGGCGATGTCATGGTAGGTAAACCGGTTGGAATAATCAGAGAACAACACCGACCATGGCGGACGCACGACGGTTGGCTCCGGGCCCTGAACCGAGCGGCTTTCACGAATCGTATGGACCGCCGCGGAGCTGCTGCCCTGGTCCGTCGTCAAGAAATCAGTGGAGGTAGCACGTTCTACGTCGCCGGAAGAGGAGGCTTGCGATGTTCCCATTTCTGCCGACGATCGTGTTGTTCGCGTTATTGCATTCCCGAAGTCACTGTTTGACGTGTGCGGTGTTCGGCTTGCGGAGGCAGCCGGCAGCACGAACGTGCCTTTGCCGACTTTGGAGGCGATAAGACCTTCGTCCTTGAGCTGCTGATACGCCTGCAACACCGTGGTGCGATTGACTTCGAGACGCGAGGACAGCTCGCGTTCGGGAGGCAGGCGGTAGCCCTCGGCCATCGCGCCGGAGACGATCTGTTCACGCAGCTCGGCAGCCAGCTGCCGGTACATCGGCACCTTGCTGCGTCGATTCAGCTCAAGCTGCATGGCAGATCGTCTCCTTGATTCGTCAGTCGGATACCAGTCTAGCGGCAGACGAATCGACTACAGCGACAGGAAGAGCTCGTGGATGCGGGTATCGTCCGTGAGTTCCGGGTGGAAGGCGGTGGCCAGGATATTGCCTTGACGCAAGCCCACCACGTGGCCATCGACTTCGGTTTCGACCGTGGCCTCAGGGCCGACCGACACCACGTACGGTCCGCGGATGAATACCAGTGGGAAGTCCGTGATACGCTGCGGATCATCCGCTGCACCAAAATCGGCGGTGGCCTGGAAACTACCGAGCTGACGACCATAGGCGTTGCGGCGTACGACGGCGTCGAGCGCGCCAAAGTAGACGTTGTCGTCATTGTCGAGCTTTTTAGCCAGCAGAATCATGCCGGCGCAAGTGCCGAATACCGGTTTGCCTGCCTTGATGTGGGCGGCGATCGGCTCGAACAGTCCGGTCGAATGCAGGAGCTTGCCCTGTGTAGTGGATTCGCCGCCAGGCAGAATCACGCGGTCGATGGATTCATCGAAATCCTCGGCCGCGCGCAGCAGTTTCCACGGCGCACCGAGCTTGTCCAGCACCGCCGCATGTTCGGCGAATGCGCCTTGTACGGCCAGGATGCCGGTCACGCCGTGCTTGACGTTTTCGACGTCCGCGGACTCTTCTTTGGAAATATATTCAACAGCTACAACCATGTTGTCTCCTTGGGCCTTGACTCCCGCTGGCGGGAGCGTCACCCTTTCTTGGCTCCCCTCAAAGAGGGGAGCCAAGGTAATGCACTCACTCGCCGCGAGCGGCCATGATGGTCTGAATCTCGTCCTCGTTGATGCCGACCATGGCTTCGCCGAGGTTTTCGGACAGCTTGGCGAGCAGATCGGCGTCCTGCCAGTTGGCGGTGGCCTTGACGATGGCAGCGGCGCGCTTGGCCGGGTCGCCGGACTTGAAGATGCCGGAGCCCACGAACACGCCTTCGGCACCGAGCTCCATCATCAGGGCGGCGTCGGCCGGGGTGGCCACGCCACCGGCGGCGAAGTTCACGACGGGCAGACGGCCGTTGTCGTGCACGTACTTGGCCAGGTCGTAGGGCACGGCCAGCTGCTTGGCGGCCTCGTAGACCTCGTCGTCGCGCAAGGCCACGAGCTCGCGGATCTGCTTGTTCATGGTGCGCATATGACGCACGGCCTGAATCACGTCGCCGGTGCCGGGCTCGCCCTTGGTACGAATCATGGCAGCACCCTCGGCGATGCGGCGCAGCGCCTCGCCCAGGTTCTTCGCGCCGCACACGAACGGCACGTCGAACTGGTTCTTGTCGATGTGGTACACGTCGTCGGCCGGGGAAAGCACTTCGGATTCGTCGATGTAGTCGATGTCGATGGCCTGCAGAATGCGGGCTTCGGCGATGTGGCCGATGCGCACCTTGGCCATGACCGGAATCGAGACAGCTTCCTGAATGCCCTTGATCATGGCCGGGTCGCTCATACGGGAGACGCCGCCGGCGGCACGAATGTCAGCGGGGATGCGCTCCAGCGCCATCACCGCGCACGCGCCGGCATCCTGCGCGATTTTCGCCTGTTCGGGCGTGGTGACGTCCATGATCACGCCAGCCTTGAGCATCTGGGCCAGATTACGGTTGAGTTCCGCACGATTCTGCGTCATGAGTTTCCCTTCGTTCGACGCTGCTTGGTATCGCGCTTCATTATTGAACGGATTGGATTGGCCCACCCAAACCAGTCCAATTTGGATGGGGCCAATCCGCAACTTCTGCACCCATCCAATCCGGCAACCGGTTGTATGGCCTTATGCATCCTGCACGTATTCGAAGATGCGCGCAATCAGTGGGAGGTATTAGCCGACGGTGTTGCCGTAGATTTGGGCTTGGAGGTCTTTACGGGCGGTTTCCATGCGGGTGATCTGGCCGAGGAGGGTTATCTTCTCTTCGCCGTCGGGCAGCTGGGCCATGCGGCGTTTGGCCAAGCCGATCTGGCGCATGAAGCCCATGTCCAGTAGCCGGGTGAGCAGTTCGGTGGCATAGCGCTGCTCTTCCGGCGTGGCAGGGCGTAGCTGTACTGCGGCCGCACCACCGCCGACTCCCCCAGGCACGTTCGACTGCGGAGGTTGTGCGCCATTACCACCGTCGTCGCCAGGCAGTGGCAACGGCATGACGGCCAGCTCGTTGATCACCTGATTGAGCATCGGCCCGCCGGCCTTGGTGAGGTTGTGCATCCACAGCCCCTGCGGGGTATCGTCGGATGGCAGTCCACCAGCGGCCGCGATCGCCTGGAACAGGGTGCGGAACACCGAAGTCATGAAATGCTCGATGGTCAGCTGCCCGAACATGGTGCGGTCGATGGCGCGCGGCACCTGAATCAACACGGCCATGAACTGCTGCTCGGCGATGAATACGGCGTCGTCGATCTTGAAATACGCCTGTTCGACGACATCACGGCGCTCCAAAGCCTTGCGCGAGGCCGGATTGGCGTACGGGTTGGTGCCGGGTTCCACACGCGGCTCGTCACGCTCGAATCGACGTTTGGGCGCATAAGCGTCCTCATCGCGCACGTGCATCTGCCGGCGCGCGTTCATCACCTCGCGGCGCATCACCTCAAGGTCCACGCCGATACGGCCCGCGGACTTGCGCGCGTAAGCGTCCCACAGGGAGCGGTCGCGAATCTGCGCCACCAGCGGGGCCACGGCTTTCATCGCACCCACCTGACCGGGCGTATAGGTCAGGTCGAACCGGCTGATGGCGGCGTCGATTACGAAGTCATACAACGGTTTGGCCCGGGCGATCAGCGAGCGCACCGCCTCGTTGCCTCGCTCGATGCGCAGGTCGCACGGGTCGAGATTGTCGTCGGCCACGGCCACGAAGGTTTGGGAGAGGAAGGCCGAATCAAGGCCGAAGGCATGCAGCGCGGCCTTCTGACCGGCAGCGTCACCGTCGAACGTGAACACGATGCGTGAGCTCAACGGCTGGTCCTTGACCTTCAACGGCCCGACCAGCTGGACCGCGCCCAGCGAATCATCAGCAATAAGTCGGCGCACAATCTTGGCGTGCTCGGTGCCGAACGCCGTGCCGCACGTGGCGATGGCGGTGTCAATGCCGGCCAAGTGCATGGCCATCACGTCCGTATAGCCTTCGACAATCACGACCTGTCGCTTCTTGACGATGGCGGATTTGGCCAAATCGATGCCGTAGAGCACCTGGGTCTTGCGGTAGAGCTGCGTATCCGGCGTGTTGATGTATTTGGCGGCGATCTGGTCGTCCTCATACAGCTTGCGCGCGCCGAAGCCGAGCGTGCGGCCGGTCGAATCGCGGATGGGCCAGGTCACTCGGCCGCGGAAATAGTCGTAGATGCCGCGCTGGCCTTGGCGGGCCAAGCCGGCGTCGAGGATTTCCTTTTGCGTGAAGCCTTTGGACGCCAGATGGCGCACAAGATTATCCCAACCTTGGGGCGCGTAGCCGCAACCGAAACGTTCGCAGTCGGCTTGGGAGAAGTTGCGGCCTCCGAGCAGCTTGCGGGCGGGCAGTGCTTCCTTGGTCAGGATCTGGGAGACGAAGAAGCGCTGGGCTTCCTCGCAGGCTTCCAGCAGTCGGGTGCGCTTGGAGCCGGTGTTCTCGCGGTTCGGGCCGTTGCCGCTGTTCTCGTAGTGCAGCTCGATATGGTACTTGTCGGCGAGCAGTTCCACGGCTTCGCGGAAGTCGATGTTTTCGGATTGTTCGACGTATTTGAATACGTCGCCACCCAAGCCGCAGCCGAAGCAGTGCCACACGCCGAGTGAGGGGCGCACGTTGAAGCTGCCGGTTTTCTCGTCGTGGAACGGGCACAGGCCCACGAAGGTGCCGGTGCCGGAGGGCTTAAGCGTTACGGTCGCAGATACAATGTCATACAGGTCCGCGGCGGCGCGCACCTTCTCGACATCTTCTTTCCTAATCATTCCGACCATAAGTCTCTAGAGTACCGCCTCACCTGAGACACGGTAAATTTTTACCGTCGGTTATCATTTCTTCCGCGAAACTCCCTTCAGTCGCCTACAGCGACAGCTCCCCTCACCCGAGGGGAGCTGGCTCGCGCAGCGAGACTGAGGGAAGCACCCGTCCAACACGCCCTCAGCACAAGATGGAGTGCAGGGCCAGAGCGGAGTTGTCGGTCAGGCTTGCGACCTGATCGATGGCGACGCGCAGGCGCTCGTTGTCATTGGTGGATTCATTCCAATCGGCCAGGAACTGGCTTTCCAAAGCGTCGGATGGGAGCGGCGAATCGGCCATAAGCACATCGACCAAATCCGATACGATCTTGAGCTCCTCCTGATGGAATGGCTCGCGCTCGCGAGGCGCCATGACGAAGTACACGGCGATGCCCTTCAGTGCCACGATCTCGTAATTCGTGTTCTCGGGAATCACGATGTTCGAGGAATACCGGGTCAACGGACCGGGCCCATACGTGTCGCGCGTGGCGGTTTCCACCGACCAGCAGAAGCGGCCGATCAAATCGGACGTGATGTTCTTGAGCTGCGCCAACGATTCGCGCGAACCATTGAAATGTGCAGGGAACAAATGCTCTCGGCGCAATCGCATGAACGCGGCCAGCAGCTTGTCGGCATCCCACTTCGCCCCATACCATGCGCGCGTCTGCTCGATGATGTGGTCCAGCATCTTCGGATCGGCGAGCACAATCGGATCGAACGCGCCGGTGGCGATGGAATCCTCGACGTCATGCACGGAGTAGGCGATATCGTCCGCAAGGTCCATGATCTGGCATTCCATGGGTTTGGCGGCCCGGGGAGCGCCGATTTTGAGCCAGCGGAACACCGGTTCGTCATCCGGGTAGACGCAGAATTTCTTCGACCGCTCCCCCTTCGGGTGTCGGTCGGCTTCGGCCAAGGTCCACGGGTATTTGACGGCCGCATCCAAGGCCGCACGGGTCAGGTTCACGCCGGCCGAACGCCCGTCCGGGTGAAAGATCTTGGGTTCGAGCCGGGTCAGGATACGCATGGTCTGTGCGTTGCCCTCGAAGCCGCCGATATTGCTGGCGATGTCGGCGAGCGCACGCTCCCCGTTGTGCCCGAACGGCGGGTGACCAAGGTCGTGGGCCAGACAGGCGCAGTCGACCACGTCCGGATCACAGCCGAGCAATGCGCCGATTTGGCGACCGATCTGGGCGACTTCCAGCGTATGCGTCAGTCGAGTGCGGGCGAAATCGTCGGTACCGGCAATCAGAATCTGGCTTTTCGCGCCCAAACGCCGCAAAGCGGACGAATGAATCAGTCGCGCGCGATCGCGTTCGAAAGCCGTGCGCGACTTGGATTTGGGCGGCTCGGGTGCCCACCGCTCCTCGTCGAAGGCGCTGTAGCCCTCATCGCTCAGCACCTGTTCCCCATCCAAAGTCGTTTCCATATTCCAAGCATAGGCACACATATCGGCCGCAGTAATCCCGACTTCCCGAATATGTGCCACTGACGTCAACTCAACGGCACATATTCGGGAGATTGGGGCCGATTTCCCGAATATGTGACGCTCAGCACATGTCAACGGCACATATTCGGGAAGAAGGGATTACGGGGTGCCACCGTATGGCGGTAATGCACCTTATAGCAGCGTGGCGGGGTCGAGCTTGGCGAGGTCGGCGGCGGGCAGTACTTCGGCGGCATGCTCGTAAAGGCGCGGGATGCGGTTGCGCAGGCAGGTGAAGATCTCGTAGCTGATGGTGTCGGCGGCGCGGGCCCAATCGTCGGCGGTAGGCTCAACGTAATCCTCGCCGCGGCCCGGGCCGAACAGTTCGACCGTGTCGCCCTCGTGAACGCCGAGTTCGGCGGCGGATCCGTGCAGGTCCACGATGAACTGGTCCATGCACACGCGGCCGCACACGCGGTAGAGCTTCGGACCTTCAGTGGTCATGATGCGCAACGGGCCGCCCGGCTTCTCCACGTGCTTGGCACCTTCCATATCGAAACCGGAAGCGGAGCGGTGGATGCCATCGGCGTAGCCCAGCGGCACAATAGCGGTCGAGGTGTTGTCCGGGGTCAGGTAGGTGCGGCCATAAGAGATGCCATGGCCGGCCTCCACATCCTTGACCGTGCCGAGCTGCGCCTGCAGGCGCATGGCCGGGGTCAGATGCCAGTCGCGCGGGGTGCCCATCGCGGGATCGGGCTCGTAGCCGTACAGGCCGATGCCGGGGCGGGTAAGTTCGAAGTGAATCTCCGGGCGGTCCAAAGTGGCCGCCGTGTTGGCCAGGTGACGGATCTCCGGCGGAATGCCGGCCTGTTCCATGCGGCGCGTGAAGTCCTTGAATGTTTCGATCTGGCGGTCGGTGGAGGACACGAATTCGGGCACATCGGGCGAATCGGCCACGGCGAGATGGCTCCACTGACCCACAATATGCAACACGCCCTCTTTGGCGAGCGGCACGAGTTTGGCGAGCGCGGCGTCGAATCCGGCCGGCGTGAAACCGTTGCGACCGAAGCCGGAATCGACCTTGACGTGTACGCGGGCGGGCTTGCCGAGCTTGCGTGCGGCGGCGGCCACGGCATCGATGCCGGGCAGGGAGCCGACCGATACGTCGATATCGGCAGCGATCAGCTCATCGAATGGCACTTCGGTGCCGTTGTAGACCCAAGTCAGAATGCGGCAACGGTCGGGGCCGATGCCGAGTTTGCGCAGCAGCAGTGCTTCATGCGATTGCGCGGTGCCGAGCCATGTCGCGCCGCCGGCGAGCGCGGCCAGTGCGGCGGGCAGCAGTCCGTGGCCGTATGCGTCGGCCTTGACCACGCCCATCACCGCCGTGCCGGAGTTCGGGCCGCCGACCACGGAGACCAGGTGGGCCATGTTGTCGCGCATGGTTTCGAGGTTCACGATGGCCTGTGCGGGGTATTGGCGGCGGGCGGCCGCATAGTTGGCCTTGCCCTGCTCGGACGAGAATGCGATTTCGGGTGCTGCGTTCATGCTCATAGGCACCTATTGTTGCGCAGGAATGTGACGTGTGGTCACAATCGTTTGTTTTCGCCCGGCAGTCGTACACTAATGACCGATATGCGGTTTCTCGGAAGCCGCCTTTGATTCCCGGCGTTGAGGCGTGCCGGGATCCCGGAAATCCGTCCGGTCTAGCCCCATATCTTAAGTTTCATGAGAGAAGAACATGGATCTGTTTCGTAAGAAAAGCGTGGATCAGCTTGTCGCCGAATCCACTCCCCTGAAGCGCACGATGCGCACGTTCGACCTGACGATGCTCGGCATCGGCGCGATCATCGGCACCGGTATCTTCGTGCTCACCGGCAAGGGCGCGCTCACCGCCGGCCCGGCCCTGTCCGTATCGTTCCTGCTGGCCGCCGTCTGCTGCGGTTTCGCCGGCCTGTGCTACGCCGAGTTCGCCGCCATGGCACCGGTGTCCGGCTCGGCCTACTCCTATGCCTATCTGGCGTTCGGCGAGCTCATCGCCTTCGTGATCGGCTGGGATCTGATTCTGGAGTATGCCCTGCAGGCGGCCACCGTGTCCGCCGGCTGGTCGGGATACTTCAACAAGTTGTTGGAAGGCTTCGGACTGCATCTGCCGGTCGAGCTGACCGCCGCCTACGGCACCAACCCGGACGTCACCACCTACTTCAACCTGCCCGGTTTCGTCATCGTGCTGATCATCACGTGGGTGCTCTCGATCGGCATCAACCAGACCAAGCGCACCAATGACGTGATGGTGCTCATCAAGCTCGCCATCATCGTGCTGTTCATCGTGTGCGCCGTGTGGTATGTGAAGCCGTCCAACTGGCAGCCGTTCTCCCCGTACGGCATCTACACTTTCCAGCCCGGCTCCACCCAGCCGTACGGCATTGTGCCGGCCGCATCCATCGTGTTCTTCAGCTTCATCGGATTCGACGCCGTGTCCTCTTCCGCCGAGGAGACCATCAACCCGAACAAGACACTGCCGCGCGGCATCCTGCTGTCCCTGGCCGTTTCCACCGTGCTCTACATCGTCATGACCATGATCATGACCGGCGTGGTGCCCTACAAGGAGTTCGCCAAGTACATCGACGCCCCAGTGGCCGGCGTGATTCTGGAGACCGGCATGAACTGGCTCGCGGTGATCGTGAACCTAGGCGCCCTCATCGGCATGACCACGGTGATGCTCGTACAGCTGTACGGCCAGTCCCGTATCTGCTACGCCATGAGCCGTGACGGCCTGTTCCCGAAGTTCTTCGGCCACGTGCACGAGAAGTACCGCACCCCGTTCAAGGGCACCTGGTTCTTCGGTCTGCTGACCGCGTTCGCCGGCGGCTTCATCAACATCAACGTGCTGTTCGAGCTGGTGAACATCGGTACGCTGTCCGCGTTCATCATCGTGTCGGCCGGCATTCTATGGATGCGCAAGACCCAGCCGAATGCGCCCCGCGGCTTCCGCGCGCCGGGCGTGCCGGTCACCCCGATTCTGGCCATCGTATTCTGCTTCGTGCTCATCGCCGGTCTCAACTGGGAGACCTGGGTGCGTTTCGCCATCTGGTTCGGTCTGGGCCTGATCGTGTACTTCGGCTACAGCCGCAAGCGCTCCAAGCTCGGCCTTGAGCAGAAGGCCGGGGCTGACACCAAGGTCGCTGCGACTGAGGACTGAGGTCTATCGGCTGACCGATAGTCGATGGCTGCTTTCGTGAAAACCGTACGCTGAGTTACTTTCAGCGTACGGTTTTTGCGATATGCACGAGTTTGAACGGGCGGCCGACGGACCGTGCGTGCGCGACGACGTGGACCCTACCTGACCAGCTCCACCGCGGAACCGAACACGCTGGCGACAGCCACACTCACCACTCGTGGCGCTGATAGGCGATTCTGGTGGTGTCGACCGGCCGGTCGAGCAGCTGGATCAGGCCGCAACGGGCGAAGCCGGAGCTTTCGAGCACGTGCTGCATGGCCTTGTTATTGGGGTGGGTGTCGGCGCGCACGTTGCCGTAGTGCTTCAGGGCCCACCTGATGCAGTCGCGGGCCGCGTGGCGCACCAGACCGGATGCGGCGATGCGGTGGATGGTCACATAGGTGTCGTTGTCCAGCCAGGCGCCGTCGATTTTGGCGTAGGTCGGATCCTTGCCCGGGCACAGGGCGAACTGGGCCAGAATGCGTTCGTGGCCATTGCAGGTGTCGACCAGCAGCATCGTACGCTGGTTGGCGATGTCGTCCTCAATCACCGATTCACGCGGAAATTCGTTGCCCCACTGGGTGGGGTTGCCGTTGGCGGCCATCAACGCGCGTGCGCGTGCGTAGATTTTATGCATCTGCGGCAGATCGCGCATGGTGGCGTGGCGGAAACGGCGGCCTGTCGCCTTGTTTGCAGCGTTCGACTGAGTCACTTCTCACCTCTCCGACATGCCGGGTTGCCGGCACGGTGACCGGCGACTAACTGACGGCCAACCTACCATGCCGTAGGCACAAGAAATCCCCTCCGCGTTGCATGACGGACACTAATAAACAATGGCTTCCGTCCGCAGGAGCCGGACAGTCCAGCCGAGTTGAGGACAGCCACCCTCAGTCGGCTTCGCCCCCGGCTCCCGCCAGCGGGAGCCGAATCAGAATTGAATCGAATCAGACGAATCAGACGACCTTGCGTTCGAACGGGTCGGAGCTGATGCCTTCCTCAAGGATCTGCTTGGCCCATTCCTTGGCGGCGAACAGGCTGTGGTCGCGATAGTTGCCGCAGCTCTTCTCGGTGGTGGCGGGCACGTCATCCCATGTGGCCTTGTATGCGATGAACTCCAACGATTCCTTCAACGCCTTGGCCACATCCTCGGTGGAGTGGGTGCCCCAGGTCAGCAGGTGGAAGCCGGTGCGGCAGCCGAACGGCGAGCAGTCGATGTAGCCGGGAATGCGTTCACGCAGCAGCACGGCGATGGTGTGTTCGATGGTGTGCAGGCCGCCGGTGGGGATGGCCTGCTCGTTCGGCTGGGTCAGGCGCAGATCGTAATTGGAGATCACGTCGCCGTGAGGGCCCGTTTCGGTGTCGATGTAACGCACGTACGGTGCCTTGACCTTGGTGTGATCAAGCTGGAATGATTCGACGACGGGCTTTTCGGCCTTGTCTTCTGCCATGCTGTTGCCTTTCTACTTGCTGACTGTTCGGTCATGAAGTATCGAACAGTCATCGTAGTCGCGCCAGCCCAAGAACGCCCGCAAATACTCCGCGGTTCGCTATAGGAGATTGTTATGACGCACTCCCGGCATTGAACGAGGCGATGGTTTGCATGAAGCGCTGGCCGTAGAGGTCGAGCTTGTGTTGACCGACGCCGTTGACCGCCAGAAATTGCGCGTTGGTAACCGGCTTGATGCGGGCCATGTCGCGCAAGGTCTTGTCGGAGAACACGATGTACGGCGGCTTGCCGATTTCCTGGGCGATGGTGCGTCGCAGTTCGCGTAGCTTCTGGAACAGCGATTCCTCGTCATCGTCCGGGATATACGAGCCCAGCGCGCCGGGAACATTGGCGGAATCGGCAGTATCAGCCACTCCCCCGCTCCGACCGGAACCGGCCGCCGCCGACTTGCGTTCCACCCGTTTGATCTCATAGTGGAAGTCGGGAGCGGCGGTTTCGGCCGCCCGCGCACCGAACATGACGATTGGCATACGCCCTTCGGCGATTGACAGGTACCCGTCCGTGGCCATCTGGCTCAACACGTCGCGAACGCGAGCCTCGTTCACGTCCTTGAGCATGCCGAAGGTGGGCATCCGCTCCGGGTTCAGCCATGCCAGATCCTGTGCCCGCGAACCGCGCAGGATCTTGACGATCTTGCCGGAACCGACGCGCTGCCCCACGTCATGCACGCAACGGCTGATCGCCTGCGCCACGCGGGTCACGTCGATGGTCTCGAACGTGCTTTCGCAGTTCGAGCAGGCACCGCATCTGCCGGACTGCGAAGAGTCCGCCGCAATGTCTTCACCCGCCGCGGAACCAGCATTCGGCGACAATTCCTGACCGAAATACCGGGTCATATACCGGTGCAGGCAGTCGGTGGTGCGGCAGTAGCCGACCATACCGTCCAGCAGCCGGCGCTTGGACTGGCGAACGATCTCCTGCTCTTCGGGAGTCAATCGCTCGTTCTCATAATCGTTATCCAGCAACCGACGCCGGGTGACGATGTCTGTCTCATTCCACAGCAGCGTGCATCGGCTGGGCTCGCCGTCACGGCCCGCGCGGCCGGCCTCCTGATAGTAGGCTTCAATGGATTCGGGCAGATTGTGGTGGATGACGTAACGCACGTTGGACTTATCGATGCCCATGCCGAAAGCGTTGGTGGCCACGACCACCGGCACCTTGTCGGTGATGAAGTCGCGCTGGGCCGCCTCACGCGCGTCCGGCGACATGCCGCCATGGTAGGCGACAGCCGGATGCCCCATCTGGTTCAGCGTGTCGGCGAGCGCTTCGGTGGTCTTGCGGGTGGCGCAGTAGACGATGCCGGATTCGTCCGGATGGTCGGCCACATACCGCGCCACCCATGCGGCCTTGTATTTGGTCTCCAGTTTGACCACATCAAAATACAGGTTCGGCCGGTCGAATCCGGTGACGGTGACGGCCGGATTCCGCAATCCCAGCAGTCCCACGATGTCCCGGCGCACCCGTTCGGTGGCGGTGGCGGTGAACGCACCCACCGGTGGACGCTGCGGCAGCCCGGCGATGAAATCGCCGATACCTAAGTACGACGAGCGGAAGTCCTGACCCCACTGGGAGACGCAGTGGGCTTCGTCCACGGCGATCAGCGAGATCGGCGTACGGGCGGCAAAGTCGCGGAATCGCCCGGTTTCCAAGCGTTCCGGGGCCACGTACAGCAGTTTGATCTGTCCGGCGGCGGCTTGGGCGAACACCATCGCCTGCTCGTCGGGAGTTTGAGTGGTGTTGATGAACGCGGCCGGCAGACCGAGGTCGTTCAGCGCATCGACCTGGTCGCGCATCAGGGAAATCAAGGGAGATATGACCAAAGTCGCACCCGGGCTGAGCGCGGCGGGAATCTGGTAGCACACGGACTTGCCTGCGCCGGTGGGCATCACGCCCAAGACATCGCGTCCGGCAAGCAAAGCCTCGACAATTCCTTGCTGTCCGGGCCTAAACGAGTCATAGCCGAAGTATCGTGTGAGCGCCTCCAGCGCCGCCTGATGTGCTGTCATAAACGACCAGTGTAGGCCGACCGCGGATGGATTTCATCGTATAACGGAATACCTCGTAACGATGTACGTAGCCCTTCCGTATTATTATGCGTCAAGAAACGTTATTCCCGGCATATCGCACGATATGCCGCTTTGAGAGAACTAAGACGGGGCATTTTATGGCCAACGATACATTTTCCTTCTCCTCTCCTGACGATCAGGAGACGGCGGTGCTGCAGCCTGTGGCCGCCGATGGGCTGTTCGCAGCCGCGGCCACAGGTACCGCCACGCCACAGCAAAGCGACAATGGCACCAATAACCATGCCGACAATACAGCCTATGTGGGTGAACATGTTATGGCATCTACCACCGCTAAATCACATGGCAAGGCCGCACGGATTGCCATCATAACCATATTTGCAGTGTTGCTTGCCGCATTAATAGCCTATTTCTTCGTCGGACGTTGGTACTTCCAAGACAAGGCTGCGCCCGGTGTTCATTTGGGCAATGTCTCTGTCATGGGCCAGACCCGCGAAGAACTTGCGAATACTGTGAAGCAGCAGCTGAATAACACCACAGTGACGTTCACCGCCGAAGGCAACAGCGTCAAAGCCTCGCTGAAGGACCTTGGCGTCACCGTCGACACGGATAAAACCGTAGATGCGCTGTTGAACGCGAAGACCGGCGACGTGGCCAAGCTCAATATTTTCGATCAGCCGCATATCGCTCTGACCGCCACCAGGGACAAAGAGACTGCCGAACAATTCGTCACCGCCGGCCTGGTCGATGAGGCCGACCGAGCGCAGATTGCCACCGTTGTCTACAACAAGAGCACCAAGCAGTTCGATTACACCGCGGGTCAGGATGGCAAGGGCCCGGATATCAATGTTGTCAATGCTGCAGTCAAGGAGGCCGTCACGACCCCGGGCGAAAATGCGACGGTGCCGGTCAAGCTACAGACTGCAAAGAATCCGATTGATGAGGCGAGCGCACAGCAAACACAGTTTGACGCCAATGCCAAGCTTGGCCTCAAACTGACCGTGGACAACGGCGTGAACAAGAGCGTCACCATCCCGGCCGATACCATTGCCTCATTCCTCAAGCCCACGGTGAATAAGGCGGATGGCACCATGAGTCTGGTAGTCGACCGCGATGCCATCACCAAGTACGTCACCAGTGACAGCGTAACCAAGGAACTGACTGTTCCCAAGGTGACACGCGAGGTCTACATCACGCCGAAAAACGAAGGCGGCGTGGAAATTGGTGCCGATAAGACACTCGGCGTGGATGGTATTGAAGTGACTGGTGCCGGGGACGCCCCCGAACGTCTGGCTACCGCCATCGAGCAGAACCAGTCCACTGATTCCACTGTGGCTGTGAAAGACAGCCCATATGATGTCAAGCAGGTCGAGGTGCCTCATAACTTCGATACGGCAAATGGCGATAAGTGGGTTCATGTTGATCTGACGAACCAGACTGCCACTGCATATCAGGGCACCACGGTGGTCAGGAAGTTCAACATCGCTTCTGGCAAGCCCACCGCCGATGGTTCCATGCTGTCCGATACCGGCACGTTCTACGTGTATCTCAAGTACGAATCGCAGACCATGGTTGGCGAAGGCTACAACCAGCCAGGCACGCCGTGGATTTCCTACTATAACGGCGGCGAGGCCCTGCACGGTGTTCCTGCATACATGTGGGGCGAGCACCCCATCTATGTGCAGCAGGGTATCCCAGGCTCGCACGGCTGCATCAACATGCAGGTGGCCGACGCCAAGTGGATGTACGACTTTGCCACCATCGGCACTCGTGTGGTCGTTGATGGCACCACACCGACTTCCGGTCAGGCGTTGCGCCCGGCTGGTGCGGATGCCACTGGATGGCAGGGCGGCAACGCCAGCTGATTCAATCCATGTTTAATCGATAACGAAAAATCCCCGACCCTTGTGGGCCGGGGTTTTTTGTAGGTACCAATCGATAGCGAGTCCGCCGATAAGCGTGGTGGCACCGTCAATACGGTGCCACCAGTAAGTACGGTCAGATACGATCCAACGCCTGCTTGAGATCGGCGATAAGGTCGTCGGCGTTCTCGATACCGACCGAGATACGCACCAGGTTGGCGGGCACCTGCAGGGTGGTGCCGGCCACGGAGGCATGGGTCATGGCGGCGGGCACCTCGATGAGGCTTTCCACACCGCCGAGCGATTCGGCCAGTGTGAAGATCTGCGTGTGGTCCACGAAGTGCTTGGCCGCCTCGGCGCCGGCCGCGAGCTGCACGGAGACGATGCCGCCGAAGCCGCCGTGCATCTGGCGGGCGGCGATTTCATGAGCAGGGTGGGACTCGAGGCCCGGGTACCAGACGCGCTCAATCACATCAGAGGGCTGGGATTCGAGCCATTCGGCCACCTTCAGGGCGTTGGCACTGTGGCGCTTGACGCGCAGATCCAGGGTCTTCAGGCCGCGGATGTCCAGCCAGGAGTCGAACGGGGAGGGCACTGCGCCGGCGGCGTTCTGCAGGAAGGCGACCTTCTCGCGGGTCTCCTCGTCGTTGACCACCACGGCACCGCCGACCACGTCGGAGTGGCCGCCGATGTACTTGGTGGTGGAGTAGACCACCACATCGGCGCCATCGGCCAGCGGGTGCTGAAGGGCGGGCGAGGCGAAGGTGTTGTCGACCGCGACCTTGGTGCCGTACTTGTGGGCAACTTCGGCGGTGGCCGCGATGTCGGTGATGTTGAGCAGCGGGTTGGACGGGGTCTCGACCCACACATACTGGTAGTGCTTGGAGGCCAATGCGGTTTCCACGGCTTTCAGATCGGTGATGTCCACCACGTCGAGGCCCACATCCCACGGCACGAACACCTTGGAGAGCAGGCGGTAGGTGCCGCCGTACACATCGTTGCCGAGCAGGATGTTGTCACCGGGCTTGATGGTGGAGCGCAGCAGCACGTCGATGGCGGCCAAGCCCGAGGAGAAGCTCAGCGCGTACTTGCCGCCTTCCACGGCGGCGAGCTGCTCGTCGAAGCTGGTGCGAGTGGGGTTGATGGAGCGGGAGTAGTCGTGGCCTCCCCTGAGGCCCAACACGCCATCCTGCTTGAAAGTGGAGGTGGCGAAGATCGGCGTGACGACCGCACCGGTGGTCGGGTCGGGCTCCTGGCCGGCGTGGATGGCGCGGGTGGCGATGTCGGTGTTGGCGAACTTGGCGTTGTATTCAGCGGACATGATATTGGGTTCCTTTCGGGATTGTTCCGTATTCGAAGGTAAAACAGGTGCGGTTGGCCAGTGCGGATATTGGTATTGATTCTTTTGACAGCTAGTTATGGAGTCCATCCGCAGCTCCCTCATCAGAGGGAGTTCCGTTAAGGTACTGCTCGGCGAGGGAGGGCTTGCTGGTGCGTTCCACGATGTCGCCGTAGCCGTTGGCACGCATCCAGTCGTCATTGAAGATCTTCTCCAGATAACTGCGGCCGGAATCAGGGGCGAGCACCACCACAATCTGGTTCTCGTCCAAATCATTGGCAAGCGCGTACTTGATGGCGCTGGCCACGGCCATGCCGGACGAGCCGCCGACCAGCAACGCCTCCTCGCCGGCCAGACGGCGGGTCATTTCAAAGGCTTCGGCGTCGGATACGCGCACGATGTCGTCGGTGATGTTCCGGTCGAAAGCCTTGGGGTAGAAGTCCTCCCCCACGCCCTCGATGTCGTACTGGTGGACTTCGTCGCGTGAGGAAGCGGAGTAGATGGAGCCTTCCGGGTCGGAGCCGATGACCTTGACCGCGCCGTTGGAGGCTTCCTTGAGGTACTTGCCGGTGCCGGAGATGGTGCCGCCGGTGCCAATGCCGGCCACGAAGTGCGTGACCTTGTGGTCCGTAGCCTCCCAGATCTCGGGGCCGGTGGTGTAGTAGTGGCTCAGCGGGCCGTTCGGGTTGTCGTACTGGTTCGGGCGGAAGCCGCCGGGAATCGTGTTGGCCAGTCGTTCGGCGACCTGGTAGTAGGAGCGCGGGTCGTCCGGGCCGGCGTCGGTCGGTGTGACGATGACTTCGGCACCGTAGGCGCGCAGCACCGCGCGCTTGGATTCGGAAACCTTGTCCGGCAGGGTGAAAATCGTGCGGTAGCCGCGCTGCTGGGCGACCAGGGCCAGGCCGACGCCGGTGTTGCCCGAGGTGGGCTCGACGATCACGCCGCCGGGCTTCAGCTGGCCGGACTGTTCGGCGGCGTCGATGATGCGCTCGGCGATGCGGTCCTTGGAGGAGCCGCCGGGGTTGAAGTATTCGACTTTGACGGCGATGGTGGCTTTGACGCCGGCCGCCTGCGGGATGTGGTTGAGCTTGACGAGCGGGGTGTTGCCGATGAGTTCTGCGAGGCTGTTGTGGATGGTCATGTGAAGTCCTTCGTTGCTGGGGTTGTGGGGGTTTGCTGCGTTGCGTTCGTGAACCGACGTTCCCAGACGAATGGACTGTGGCTTTGGTTTGAAAATCGAGTATTCCCGCTCACTGTACGGTGAATCCGAAAAGTGAACCGGTTTTTCATGTTAACCACGGCTCGCGCATTACACGATTACGCTTGTGCCATCGGATACATGAAAAGTATGCGGCAGATTCGCCGCGATTCGAATGCTCCATCTCAAGTTATGCGTCACTGACCGCTCGCCCAGGGGCGTCGGTTAGCGACAACAACATGAGATAATCTGCATGCCTCACACCATAGCACAACCCGCGACAAGCGCGTGTCGCCGGCGGCCGGCTCCCCTCAGGGTGGGGAGCCGGCCGCGAAGCGGACTGAGGGGAGTACGACGGCACCCGTAACTCCCCTCAGCCTCACTGCATTCGACAGCTCCCCTCAGAGAGGGGAGCCAAAAAGGTCTATAACGAGGCTGCCTCGATGAGCTGACGGGTGTAATCGGATTGGGGGTTGCCGAGCACTTCGGCGGTGGGACCCGTCTCTTCGACGCGCCCGTCGTGAAGCACGAGGACGCGGTTGGCGATGTGCTGCACCACGCCGAGATCGTGGGAGACCATGATGATGGCGGTGCTCGGCCGGGCCTCACGGATAGCGGCGAAGGCGTCGAGGATCTGGATGCGCGCGGCCACGTCGATGGCGCTCATTGGTTCGTCGGCGAGGATTACCTTGGGCTCGTTGATGATGGCGCGGGCGATGACCACGCGCTGCGCCTGGCCACCAGACAGGTCGATTGGGTACCGGTTCAGGAAGTCCGCCGGTTCAAGACCCGCCATGGTCAGAGCCGCGACCACCCGCTCGTCGATATCGGTGTTGTTCAGATCACGTCGCTGCAGACTCAGCGGTTCAGCCACCGATTTGGCGACTTGCCAACGCGGGTCGAGTGATGAGAACGGGTCCTGGAACACCAGTCCCGATTCGCGGCGCAGGGTCGCGAATCCCGGCGATTTTCGGCCGCCGACAATGGATTGGCTCTCGTATTCCACGCTGCCGGAGTCCGCGGATTCCAAGCCCAGCATAATGCGGGTCAGCGTGGATTTGCCGGATCCGGAGCCGCCGATCACGGCCAGACATTCGCCGGCGTGGACGTCGGCGGAGACGTCGAAGAGGACTTGGTGGCGTGCGGTGCGCGGTCCGAAGGATTTGCTGATGGAGTGGGCGGAGAGGAGTGGCACACTGCTGTTACTCATGCGAATCCTCCTTGGGGGTGTGGAGGGTGAGGGTTTGGGCGGCGGCGACCAAGCGTTGGGCTTGCGGCGTGGTCGGTGCAGCAAGCAGGTCGGCGGTGGGTCCGGATTCGACGACGCGGCCGGCGTCCAGCACGTAGCAGCGGGTGGTGGCACGCGCGAGTACGGAGAAATCATGGGTGATGAACAGCATGGATGCGCCGGCGTCGTCCACCAACGAGGTCAGCAGGTCCACGATCTGACGTTGCGTGATGGAGTCGAGCGCGGTGGTGGGTTCGTCCGCGATGATGAATCGCGGTGAGGTGATCAGCGCCGTGGCGATGCCCACGCGCTGCTGTTGGCCGCCGGACAGTTCGTGCGGGTATGTGCCGGCCACGTCACGGTCCAGTCCGACCTTGTCCAGCATGGTATTCACTCGCTCAGCACGTTCGGCCTTGGTCAGATCGTAGTGCAGTCTCAACGGCAACGCAATCTGCTGCGCCACGGTCATCACCGGGTTCAGCGCATGGGCCGGATTCTGGAATACCGTACCCACATACCGACCGCGCAGATCGGCAAGCGTATGCTCGTCGGCGTACGCAGCGGAATCGTGGCCCGAGGTGGCAACCCTGCGTTCACCGGCAACATGGTGCCTATCTGCCGCGCCGCGTTCTTCGTCAGATCCTGAGTCATCTTCCTGCCCATGCCGCGACTCGGCGGTTTCTCCGGACAGGATGGCGGTTTCTCCCATCGTGATGGTGCCGGACAGCACGGCCTCGCGCGGCAACAGGCCGAGCAATGACTTGGCGATCATCGATTTGCCGGAGCCGGAGGAACCGATCAGGCCGACCCGTTCGCCGTCCGCGATGGACAGATCGACATCCGTGACAATCGGTTTGCCGCCGATAGCAATATTCAGCCCGTGAATTTCAACGCTCATCATCCGTCTCCTTCGGCGCTGCCACTGCGGACTGCGCCGCAGTGTCACCGGCTCCCCTAGCCACCGGCACAACCGCACCGGGCACAGTCATCTGCCGCAACGCGGGATTAGCCACCGGGTCGGTGGCGTCGCGCAACGCGTCGCCGAACAGGTTCAGCGCGACCACCGCCAGGGTGACGATCAGACCGGGCCACACCACCGTCAACGGAAACACGTTGATGAGTTTGACCGAGGTGGCCAGCGAATGGCCCCAGCTCGGCACCCCCGCGCCGACGCCCACGCCCAGATAGGTCAGGCCCGCCTCGGCCAGCACCGAGGTGCCCGCCGACATCGACGATTGCACCATCAGCACCGGCGTGATGTTCGGCACGATGTGTCTGACCAGTACGCCGAACCCGCTGGCGCCGTTCGCCCGGGCCGACTGCACGTATCCCGAGCGGGCGGCGAGCAGGGCGGCCGGACGGGCGACGCGCGCCAGATGCAGCCCGTAGCCGATGGAGCACGCGCCGATCACCACGGCCGCGGATGCGCCGAACGGCACGGCGAGCAGCAGGGCGATGAGCACGGTGGGGATGGAGATCAGCGCGTCGACCACGGCGACCGACGCCGAAGCGAGCGCCGAAGAACGGGCGACCATCAGCCCGACCAGTAGGATGCCGATGGCAGCCGAGCAGACAACGGTGAGCAGGGCGATGGCAAGGTTCGTACGCGATCCGGCCATCAGCCAGCTCAGCACATCCGCGCCGGTGCCGTCGGTGCCCAGCCAATGCGCGGACGACGGCTTATCCCACACGTGGTAGCCGTCGGTGGCCAGCAACGACTGCGGGGTCCAGAACAACGACACCAGGGCGACGACCATCCACGATCCCAGCACGATCAGCGAGTAGCGGCCGGTGCCCCGGGACCAGATGGTGCCCAGAACCACGCCCGAACGACGCCATCGACCATTGCGATCAACCATCATTCCTCCTTTCCGGCGGCCAGACGCGGGTCAAGCAGCGCGTGCAGCAGATCCACCGCCAGGCCGATCAGCAGGAAGAACGCGGCGAGCAGGAACAGCTCGCTTTGTACGGCCACCAGATCACGGTTGCCGACATCGCCCACCAGCAGAGCGCCCAGACCGGGCAGGGCGAACAGGTTCTCCACCACCATCACGCCGGTGATCATCGAGGCGAACGCCAGCCCCACCACCGAGACGAGCTGCGGAGCCGCCAATCGCAATCCCACGCGCAGCAACGCCTGGGTGCGGATCATGCCGCAGGACATGGCCATATCGATCGGCCCTCCCTCATCGGCGATGCCTTCCAGAATGGAGCGCGTGTAGCGCATGATGCCCGCACCGGACACGAATCCGGTGGCGAGCGCCGGCAGTATCAGGGACGAGACCGCCCGCCCGGGAGCGCCCCACCCAGCGGCGGGGAACCCCTGCGAGGGCAGCAGACCGACAAGGCCCACGCCCCGTGCGAACAGGAGGATGAGCAGCAGGCCGCTCCACAGGGCCGGCACGGCACCGCCCACGATGGACAGCACGCGCAGGAAACCGCGCACGGCCGGCGACCGGGAGATCACGGCGGCGGCACCCATGGACAAGCCGAGGGTGAGCGCGATGACCAGACTCATCACGATCAGCGGGAACGTGATCGTCGCACGTTGGCCGACCTGGGAGGTCACCGCCCGACCGGTCAGCGCCGACACGCCGAGGTCGCCGTGCAGCAGCCCTCCGGCCCAGTCGAGATACTGCACGACATACGGCCGGTCAAGGCCGAATTCGGCGCGCAGGGCCGCCACACGCGCCGGCGATGCGTTCATGCCGGCCATCACGACCGCCACGTCGCCCGGCAGGATGCGCAGCATCGCGAACACCAGCACCGAAATGCCGAACAGCGCCGCCGCGAACAGCAGCAAGCGTTGCATCAAGAACCGCATAACGCCTCCCTTATCGATTCCCTCGCCACCGCCCGTGGCGTCACCGGCCGGATGGGCCGTCCACGGTCGGGCGTGCCACGGAATCACCCCCGCGCCGTGCCCGACCGATGGGTTCCGGGACTACTTGGTGTAGGTGATCCGCCAGAGGGGCAGCACGGTCTGGATGAAGTCCTGCGGTACACCATTCACGCCCTTGGCGTAGGCGATGGTGACCTTCAAACTGAACAGCCAGTCGGCCGGCGCGTCCTCGGAGACGATCTTCGCGGCCTTGGCCAGATACTTCGAGGCCTCGTCGTCGGAGGTGGCCTCCAGCGCCTTGGCGTACAGGGCCTGCACGTCCTTGTTGTCGTAGTGGAAGTAGTAGCTCGGCGTGGTCCATCCGTAGAAGTCGTGGCTTTCGGCATGGTCCACGAGCGAAAGATCGTAGTTGCCGTTGGCGTGCACGTCCTGCAGCCAAGTGGAGAACTCCACGTAGTTGATCTTCAGGTCGATGCCGATGGGCTTGAGCTGGCTCTTGAGCTGGTCGCCGAGCTCGGTGCCGTACACGTTGGCGTAGGTGAGGGTCAGGTCCAGCGGCTTCGACTCGGAGTATCCGGCCTGTTCCATGAGCTTCTTGGCCTTGGCCACGTCATGCGGGTACAGGCCGCTCAGATCCTCGTAACCGGGATCCATCTCGGGGATCGGACCGCCGAGGGGGGCGTCCACGCCGCCACGCGAGGCGATGATCTGCTTATGGTCGATGGCGTATCGGATGGCCTGGCGGACGCGCTTGTCGGAGAGCTTGTCGTTGGCCATGTTGAAGGCGAGCACGAACTTGTCGGAACCGCCACCAACTTTGACCACATAGTTCGGATCCTTGCGGAACGGCTCGGCAAGGGTCGCAGGAATGATGGACGAAAGCACCTGCACGTCGCCACTCTTGAGGGCGTTGATGCTGGCGTTCTCGTCCGGCAGGAACCGGACGATCACGTTCTCGGTCCTCGCCTTGTGCTCGGTGCCCCAATACTTGGGGTTCGCCTTGAGCACGATCTTGTCGTTCGGGTCGAAGGAGACCACGGTGTACGGGCCCGAGCCCAACGCGCCGTTCTTCTGATCCCAGGTGGCGTCCTTGTCGTAGACCAGGCCGGGACGGCTGGTGAGGTACCACAGCATGTTCGAGTTGGGCGCGGAGAGGGTGAGCCTGACCGTGTTGGCGTCCACGGCCTCGGCCTTGTCCAGGCTCTTGACCTGCTCGTAGTCGTAGTACTTCTGGGCCTTGAGCTCGTTGATGGACCACGCCACATCCTCGGCGTCGAGCTTGTCGCCGTTGGAGAAGTTCATCTTCTCGTTGAGGTGGAACGTGTAGGTCAGGCCATCCTTGGAGATCTCCCAGCTCTTGGCCAGACCGGGGTGGACCTTGTTGTCCGAGCCGCGCGAGACGAGGCCCTCGTACACGTTGCCGATGAGGATCTGCTCAAGGGCCGAACCCGACTGGTGGCGGATGTCAAGATTGACCGGGGCGAGTTTGAGGCCGACGGCCACGGTGTCGGATCGGCTGGCCGAGCCGGAGGCGTTCGCGTCCTTGCCCTTGCCTTTCCCTCCGAAGACGGTGACGCCCACGATGAGCGCCGCGGCCACGACGACCGCGATCAGCGTCCACAGCCACCACTTCGGGCCGCCGTTCTTCTTGTTTGATGATTTCGCGCGCGCGTTGAGGCTCGCGTCGGTGCTGGCGGCTTGGTCTGCGCCGCTGGTGTTCCTGTCTTCGGTTGCGCCGGACTCGCCGTGCACACCATTGTTCTGGGACATGGATACTCCCTGATGCATTCGGGCATGCTTACGCCCGAATATGGTTTCGTTGTTATCTTACGTGGTTGACCGCCCATTCGGGTCGATCACCACGTTCTACTATATCCCCGGACACGCCGGAGGCATGGCTATACTGGATTGCGGCGCCGACGGAGGGTCCGCGGCGACCACAACACGCGGCGCATCGTCGGGCAACGACGCGGGAAGCGCTGGCGTGGGCACACGTGCGGCCTTGGCATAAGGCCGGGAGGCAGCTATGGCACATATTCTTCTGGGCGTCACCGGCAGCATCGCCGCATTCAAGGCCTGTCATCTGGCATCCGATTGGACCAAGGCCGGCCACGAGGTGCGGGTTATCGAAACCACAGCGGCCGAAGGCTTCGTCACTCCCCTGACATTCACCTCACTGACCCATCAACCCACCCGTACCACGATGTTCCCCGCTTATCCGGCCGCGCACGGCGACGTGACGGCCAATCCGACCGTGCCAACGACCATCAATCATGTGGCCGATGCGGCCTGGGCCAATCTGCTGGTGGTGGCCCCGGCGAGCGCCGACGTCATCGCCCGCATCGCCTGTGGATTGGCGAACGATACGCTGACGTCCACCATTCTGGCCTATGAGGGGCCGAAGATCCTATGCCCGGCGATGAACGTGCATATGTACAACAATCCGGCCACGCAGCGCAATCTGAAAACCTGCGCCGAATTGGGCTGGCAGATTGTGGAGCCGGAGGAAGGCAATCTGGCTTGCGGCGACGTGGGACGAGGCCGTATGGAAGAGCCGGCGCGCATCGAGGAAGTGGCCGCTCGGCTGCTGGCGGATGCGCAGGATGACCAGGCTCCCTCATCTTCCCCGCTCAAGGGGCTGCGCGTGCTGGTCACTGCCGGGCCAACGCAGGAGCCGCTAGACCCGGTCCGCTATCTGACGAACCATTCCACCGGCAAGATGGGGTATGCGATTGCCTCGGCCGCAGCCGAATTTGGTGCCGACGTAACGCTGGTCTCCGGTCCAGTCGCCTTGACCGCGCCCGATGCGGTGGATGTGGTGCGCGTCACGACCGCGCAGGATATGTTCGATGCGGTGGCCGACGCCTTCCCGGCGGCGGATATCACGATTATGGCCGCCGCCGTGGGCGATTTCCGCGTGGCCGAGATTGCGCCGGAGAAAATCAAGAAGGCCGGCCGCAGCAGCATCACCGTGGAGCTGGTTTCCAACCCGGATATTCTGGCGTGGGCCGGCGAACGCAAGCGCGACGATGGCTCGCAGATCCTGTGCGGATTCGCGATGGAGACCGAGCATCTGATTCGTAATGCGGAGAAGAAGTTGACGTCCAAGCATTGCGACATGCTGGTGGCCAACAATCTGCGCGACGCCGGTGCCGGGTTCGGCACCGACACCAACGTTGTCACCGTGCTCACGTCCGGAGCGGAGGATGCCGGCACCCCGAAGATCGAGCATTGGGACAAGATGGACAAAACCGTGCTTGCGCAACGACTGTTGCTGCGGCTCGCAGCGTTGCGTTCCGGCGGCGCGAGCAATGTCGATGACGAGAACAAGGAGGCCTGACCCATGCTGATGGCGGTCGATATCGGCAATACGAATATCGTGATCGGTTTTCTGGAGGGCGACCGCATCGTCGGCTCCTACCGCATCACCACCAAGGCGACGCACACCTCAGACGAATACGGTCTGATGATCACGCAGTTCCTGGCTTTGAGCGATTACACGGCCGACGATGTGGACGATGTGATCGTCTGCTCGGTGGTGCCGAAGGTGATGTATTCCTTCCGCGCCTCGCTGATCAAATTCCTCGGATTGGAACCGATGGTGGTGGGCCCTGGCGTCAAGACCGGCATGAACATTCGTCTCGACGACCCCAAAACCTTGGGCTCTGACTGCATCGCCGACTGCGCCGGCGCCTACCACACCTATGGCGGCCCGGTGCTGGTGGCCGACTTCGGCACCGCCACCACGTTCAACTATGTGGACGGTTCCGGCACGATTCGCTCCGGCTTCATCACCACGGGCATCCGCACCGGGGCCGAGGCGTTGTGGGGGCAGACCGCCCAGCTGCCGGAAGTGGAGATCACGCAACCGCAGTCGATTCTGGCCACCAATACGCGCACTGCTATGCAGGCCGGACTGTATTACACGTTCCTCGGTGGCATTGAGCGCACGATTCAGCAGTTCCGCAAGGAAATCGATGAGCCGTTCCAAGTGGTAGCCACGGGAGGGCTCAGCCGCATTTTCAAGAACGACACCGACATGATCGACGTCTACGATTCAGACCTGATCTTCAAAGGCATGGCATACATCTACTCGCGCAATGTGAAGTAACGCGGTGTGCAGGCATCGGCCGCGCATAGCGCAGTCGATTCCGTCCCTCCCCGAAAAACCTACTCAAAACCCTACTTAATCGTAAAGCCCTGATTGAGGCCGTATTCTCGGAGGTCTTTCTGCCATTGGGCCAGGCCGTCGGAGAGACTGACTTTCTTGCCGGGCTTCTCCAATGGTTCGAGCGGGTTGCCTTCCTCGTCCTTCATGCCCATCTCAATGGCTTCCTGTCGCTGCTGATAGGCGTGGAAACTGCCGGACCACTCGTATGCCTGGCCCACCGTCGATTTGAAGTCACTGCGCGCATACACTTCGAATGGCAGATACTGGTATCCGACCGACACATCCTCGGCGGCCTCCGACAGTACCCGGTTGAACTTCTGCCCGCCGAAATACGGGATTTCAATGCCACGGTCATTGGTAATCGTGGTTTTATCCAGAAAATCAGCGGAATTCAGGGTGGCGTAATCGGCCGGGAAGGCACCGCCGTCTACACGCGCGCTAATGCCTTGGGCGTCATGCGCCACAAAGTCCACGAAACGATAGGCCGCATCCGGCTTACGGGTCAGTTGCAACACGGTCAGCGCCGAGCCGCCATTTTCGGCGTTGGCAGGCTGCCCACCATAGGTGGGCATGGGAGCCACGCGCCACAGACCGGCCGCGCCCGGCACATTGGACAGCAGCAGCGACGGCATCCAAGCTCCAGAGAACACGGAGGCGATGGTGCCGGTGCCCACTCTGCTTTTCCACCGATCCGACCATGTGGCGGAGGTGGTGTCAACAAGCCCCTCATCGATCATTTTCTGCCAGAATTCGGTGAACCGTTGGGTGCCGGCATCCTCATCCAAATCGATGGTCACGGTTTTGCCGTCGGCCGACGTGTGGAACGGCTGACCACCGGCGAGCCAGACCATCGCGTCATAGAAACTGCCGTCGCCCGAGTCGGCGGCGATATACGCGCCGATCTCCTTGAGCTTTTCGGCGGCCTCGTAATAGTCATCCCAAGTCTTGATCTTGGTGGCGTCCACACCGGCTTGGCGGAACACGTCTTCGTTGTAGAAGAAGCCCATCGGGCCCGAATCCATGGGCAGTCCATAGGTACGGCCGGCGAGCTGCACGGACGACCATGTGCCGAGGGTAAAGAAGTTGGAATAATCCGAGCCGATTTTGTCGGTCAGATCAAGCAATTGGCCGGAGACCGCGTACTGCAACAGTGCATAGTATTCGATTTGAGCCACGTCCGGCGTGCCGTAACCGTCTTGAATGGCGGTATTAAGATTGCCGTAGCCGGAGATATTGGTCCATTTCACGCGGATGTCCGGATTGGCTTTTTCGAAACGGCGGATGACCTCCCCCATGCTCGGTTCCCAGCTCCATACGCTGATCTCCGTACGGTTGTCGTCCGTGGCCTGCCCGCACGAGGCCAGGGATACGGAAAGGATGGCAGTCACTGCTATGGTTGCCATTCTTTTGATTCGCTGTCCGATCACTCGCATGGTGACGAGTGTACTAGGCGGGGCTTAAAACGGTAAAAGCCCCGTGACGGGATTCGTCACGGGGCTTTGTGTATCAGGTGAGATTAGCTAGGCAGTCTCAGCGAGGGTTCAAGGCTTACTTCACGGTGAAGCCCTGATCCTTGCCGTAATCCTGCAGTGCCTTCTGCCAAGCGGCGATACCGTCAGTCAGCTTCTGGTCGCCGGTGTAGGACTTGCCAAGGTAGTCGCCGAAGATGGTGCGGGCCTTGACCTCGTAGGGCAGGAACTGGTAGTCGGAGGACACGTTCTCAGCAGCCTGAGCCAGAACCTCGTTGTACTTCTGACCACCGAAGTAGTCAACGTCCTCGCCATCGGCGTTCTTCACAGTGGTGGTGTTCTTGAAGGAGTCGGACTCCATGGAGGCCTTGTCAGCCGGGAATGCACCGCCGGCCACACGGGTGGCCACGCCGTCGCCGTGGTTGGCGTACTCGATGAACTGGTAAGCAGCGTCAGCCTTCTTGGTGGAGGCGAGCACAGCCAGCGAAGAACCACCGTTCTCGGAGTTGGTGGTGGAGCCGTCAGCGGTCGGCATCTGGGTCACACGCCACTTGCCAGCGCCGTCAGCAGCGGAGTTGGCCAGGTTGGCAGGCATCCAAGCGCCAGTGAACAGGGAGGCGATGGTGCCGTCGACCATGCCCTTGAACCAGTCCTCAGACCAGCCAGCGGTCTTGGTGTCGAGCAGGCCCTCGTCCAGCAGCTTCTGCCAGAAGTCGGTGAAGGTCTTGACGCCCTTGTCCTCGGTCAGGTTGACGGTGACTTCGGAACCATCGGAAGAGGTCTGGAACGGCTTTGCACCGGCCAGCCAGGTCATGGAGTCGAAGAAGCCGGCGTCACCGGTGTCGGAGGTGATGTAGTAGTTGTCGCCCAGAGCGTGAATCTTCTTGGCGGCGTCGTAGTACTGATCCCAGGTCTTGATCTGCTCGGCGTCAACACCGGCCTTGTCGAAGACCTCCTTGTTGTAGAAGAAGGCCATTGGGCCGGAATCCATCGGCAGGCCGTAGACCTTGCCGGCGAACTGCACGGAAGCCCACGGGCCAGGGGTGTAGAAGTCGGAGTAGCCGGAGGTCTTGTCGGTGATGTCCAGCAGGTTGCCCTTGATGGCGTACTGCGGGATGGCGTAGTACTCAACCTGAGCGACGTCCGGAGCACCGGAGCCAGCCTCGATGGCGTTATCAAGCTGGGTGTATTCCTTGGTGTTGGTGCCGACGTTCTTGAGATCGACCTTGATGCCGGTCTTCTTGGTGAAGTCCTTGGCAACCTGGGTCAGCGTGGGCTCCCAAGCCCACACGGTGATTTCGGTAACGTCCTTATCTTGAGCCGGCTTGCCACTGGCGGTGTCGGAACCGCAGGCGGCAACGGAACCCAGCATGGCAACCGCACCGGTAAGTGCAATGGCCTTCTTAGCAACGGTGAACTTCATCGTTCTGTTCTCCTTCCTTGGATCGCCTTTCGGCGGTCTGCAGTGATTGTCACCACAACAGCATGGCAACTCTCCTCGTCGTCATGCTATCGTGAACCATCACTCTATGGTTCAGTAGTCACAAAACGGCTTTGTTTCGCCACTTTGTAGCTATGGTTGCGATAACATCTTTTATTATACACATTCTTCGGCAACACGCCATCTTGGTATCGCAATCCGCGCGCCACTGCTCCCATGGCATAAGAAAATCGGGCGCTCCGAAGAGTGCCCGATCCCGTTATCGCAACCTCCCGCTACAGAAACCACAGGAGGAAGTCTGCTGTGATTGCCGTTACTTCACCTGGTAGCCCTGCTGCTTGGCGTAATCCTGCAGGTCCTTCTGCCAGGAAGCCACGGCATCGGAGAGCGTGGTCTTGCCGGTGTAGGCATCGCCGGCGTAGTCGCCGAACTTGCCGCGAGCGTAGACCTCGAAGGGCAGGAACTTGTAGCCGGTGGACACATTGGCTGCGGCCTTGGCCAGCTCCTCGTTGAACTTCTGACCGCCGAAGTACTCGTGGGCCTTGCCGTCGGAGTCGGTCAGGGAGGTCATGTTGAGGAAGTCGTTGGACTTGAGGGTGTCGTTGTCGGCCGGGAAGGCACCGCCGTCAACACGGGTCTTAATGCCCTCGGCGTCGTGGCAGGCGTATTCCATGAACTTGTAGGCGGCGGCGACCTTGGCCTTGTCGTCGGACTTCACGATGGCCAGCGAGGAACCACCGTTCTCGGAGTTGGTCTCGGAGCCGTCTGCGGTCGGCATCTGGGCGATGCGCCACTTGCCGTCACCGTTCGGAGCGCCGGAAAGCAGGTTGTACGGCATCCAAGCGCCGGTCAGCAGGGATGCGATGGAGCCGTCATCCAGACCCTTGTTCCAATCGTCGGTCCAGCCGACGGTCTTGGTGTCGATGAGGTCTTCGTCGATCATCTTCTGCCAGAAGTCGGTGAAGGTCTTGACGTTCTTGTCACCGGTCAGGTTGATGGTCACGGTCTCGCCGTCCTTGGAGGTCTCGAACGGGGTCGCGCCGGCCAGCCAGGTCATGGAGTCGAAGAAGCCGGCGTCACCGGAATCGGAGGTGATGTAGGAGTCCACGGCGCGAATCTTCTTGGCAGCCTCGTAGAAGTCGTCCCACGTGCGCACCTGGGTCGGATCGACGCCGGCCTTGTCGAAGACGTCCTTGTTGTAGAACCAGGCCATCGGGCCGGAATCCATCGGCAGGGCGTAGACGCCGTCATTGATGCTCACCGAGGACCACGTGCCCGGGGTGTAGAAGTCCTTGAAATCGGAGGCGCCGAGATCGGAGAGGTTCTCGAGGTGGCCGCGAATCACGTATTCGGGCAGTGCGTAGTATTCGATCTGGGCGATGTCCGGAGCACCGGAGCCGGCCTCGATGGCGTTGGACAGTGCGTTGTACTCGTCCTTGTTGGTGCCGGCATTGGTCACCTTCACCTTAATGTTCGGGTTCTTGGCCTCGAATCCCTTGACCGTACGAGGCAGTGTGGAATCCCAGGACCACACGGTCAGCTCGATCTTCTTATCAGAGGAGCCGGTGCTTCCGCTATCCCCGGCAGAGGTGGAACCGCAGGCAGCTACAGAGGAGAGCATGGCCACAGCACCAATCAGGGCAATTGTCTTCTTGCCGAACTTCATCGTTCTTTCCTTCCTTGTTATGGGAAACGACGGGACTTGGCGTTTTGTTCCAAGTATTGTATCGTTTCAAGAAACGGTACCACATGTTTTATGTTTACGCAAACACGACACGTCGCACCATGGTGACTAACCGCAAACCGAAGGAGATGCATCCCGCTCATGACCACTCACAACAGCCAGTATTCCGCCGAAACCACCCATCCCGACAAGCAGGAAAGCAGCCCGGCGCCGACCGCCGCCGGCACCACGGCCAGTAACGTCTCCACAACCGGCAACGCAACCACGCCGGACGCCAGCATCGCCCTCAACGCCGACGCCACTCCGGTAGCCGACGTTCCCCCGCGTCTGTTCGGCTCATTCGTAGAACATCTGGGCCGCTGCGTCTACGGCGGCATCTACGAGCCCAGCCATCCCACCGCCGACGAAAACGGCTTCCGCCAAGACGTGCTTGACCTGGTCAAGGAGCTGGGCGTCACCTGCGTGCGCTACCCCGGCGGCAATTTCGTATCCAACTACAACTGGGAAGACGGCATCGGTCCACGCGAGAATCGCCCCGTGCGCCGCGACCTGGCCTGGCATTGCACCGAAACCAACGAGATGGGCATCGACGACTTCTACCGCTGGAGCCAGAAAGCCGGCACCGAAATCATGCTTGCCGTCAACATGGGCACCCGGGGGCTGAAAGCCGCGCTCGACGAGCTCGAGTATGTCAACGGCGCGCCCGGCACCGCTTGGGCGGATCAGCGCGTGGCCAACGGCATCGAGGAGCCGATGGATATCAAGATGTGGTGCATCGGCAACGAAATGGACGGCCCGTGGCAGGTGGGCCACATGAGCCCGGAAGAATATGCCGGCGCGGTGGATAAGGTGGCCCACGCCATGAAGCTCGCCGAGTCCGGTCTCGAACTCGTGGCCTGCGGTTCCTCGGGTGCCTATATGCCGACCTTCGGCACGTGGGAGAAGACCGTGCTCACCAAGGCTTACGAGAATCTCGACTTCGTCTCCTGCCATGCCTACTACTTCGACCGCGGCCATAAAACCCGGACCGCCGCCTCCATGCAGGACTTCCTGGCCTCTTCCGAAGACATGACCAAGTTCATCGCCACCGTCTCGGACGCGGCCGATCAGGCGCGAGAAGCCAACAACGGCACCAAAGACATCGCCCTGTCCTTCGACGAATGGGGCGTATGGTATTCGGACAAGTGGAACGAGCAGGAAGACCAGTGGAAGGCGGAGGCCGCGCAGGGTTTGCACCACGAGCCATGGCCTAAGTCTCCGCATTTGCTGGAAGACATCTACACCGCGGCCGACGCGGTGGTCGAAGGTTCCCTGATGATCACCCTGCTCAAGCACTGCGATCGCGTGCGTTCCGCCTCGCGCGCCCAGCTGGTCAACGTCATCGCCCCCATCATGGCCGAGGAACACGGCCCGGCATGGCGGCAGACCACGTTCTACCCGTTCGCCGAAGCCGCCCTTCACGCGCGCGGCCAGGCCTACGCTCCGGCCATCAGCTCCCCCACCATCCATACCGAGGCATATGGCGACGTGCCGGCCATCGACGCGGTAGTCACGTGGGATGAACAGGCCCGCACCGGCCTGCTGCTTGCCGTCAACCGCGACGCCAACACCCCGCACACGCTCACCATCGACCTTTCCGGGCTGCCCGGCCTGCCCGGTCTCGGCACGCTCGCGCTCAGCAAGGCGCAACTGTTGCATGAGGACGATCCGTACCGCACCAACACCGCCGAAGCGCCCGAAGCCGTCACGCCGCAACCGCTCGACATTGCAATGAACGCCACCGGCACCTGCACGGCAACGCTTCCCGCCATCTCCTGGATCAGCGTGGAATTCCACGGCTAAAAGACGGAGAGTCACGCCCGTACCAAGTACAGTCAAGTCCAATACGACCAGGGCCCGTCAATCACCATACGATTGACGGGCCTTGTCATTCACTTCGGATATTTCGAACCACGGATTCATCAGGCGCGCGCCAACGCCGGTGAGGACTCGCGCAGGGAGAGGCTATAGGGGGCCTCGATGGTTTGGGCGGGGGCACGGCTGCCGGATTCGACCTGTTGGATGATGGATTCGACGGCCAGTCGGGCGATGGCTTCCCTGCCGGGGTTAACGGTGGAAAGAGACGGCACCATGTAGGCCGATTCCTCCACGTCATCGAAGCCGATAACGCGAACATCATCCGGCACGGCAACGCCGCGTTCGCGCAGTTCACGCAGCACGCCCCACGCCAGCAAGTCATTCAAAGCGAACACGGCATCGAATTGCAGGCCACTCTCCAGCATGGTGTCCACCGCGACCAAACCGTCGGCGCTCCCCCAGCCTTGGGTTTCGATAAGCAGACTGTCATCACAGGGGATGCCGCGCGCGGCCAGCGCCTCACGATATCCGTGGGTGCGGATGGAGCCCGACGAGAAATCGTGCTCGGGGTGGGGCACGGCACCGACTACGGCGATGCGGCGGCAACCGGCATCAAGCAGGTGATAAGTCGCGGCGGCGGCCCCTTCGCGATTGCGAATCACTACGTGCGGCGCGTTGACGCCGAACAAACGTTCACCCAACAGTACGAGCGGGTAATCGCCATCCAAAGCCGCGATATCGTCAACCGTCATCATCAGAGGGCTTAAGATGAGCCCGTCCGCGCTGTGCGTGCCCATCGATGCGATGCTTTCCAGCTCGCGGGCACGATTGTTAGTGGTGGATTCCACGATGACGCCGTAGCCATGTTGCCGGGCCTCGGCCAGAATATCCTCGGCGAGTTCGGAGAAGTACACCTGCCGCAGATCGGGAATAACCAGCTTGAGCAACCGGGTACGCCCGGAACGCAGGTTTCTGGCCGACGAGTTGACTTTGTATCCGAGCCTGTCGATGGCTTCCGCAATACGCGCGGCCATCGCCTCGCTCATATATGGCTGTTTGTTCAGAAAATTAGACACCGAGGCTACCGAAACACCGGCCTCATGGGCCACGTCCGCCATCGTCACTCTGTTTTTGCCTCGCACGGTGACCACCCTACCCGACTTTGCTGGAGATACGAAAACGACTCCCCTGCTACGATGAGCAGCAAGGGAGCCGTTGGGTAATTAGGCGCTATGCGCGGTTTTACAGCTTGACGACGAGTACGCCGTTGGGCTGGATGGCGGCCGTGTGCTCGGATTCGTTGACCTGGGCCAGCGAGGCGACCAGCGGTTCGCCTTCCACGTCCACGACCGCAACATCGTGGGTGCGGTTGAACAGGAACACGAAGTGGTTCTCGCCAGTTTCGTCCGCACGCTCGACGCGCAGCACTTCACCGCGATCGTCCTCAGCCGAAGTCTCGATGCCGAGTTCCTCCAGCAGCACGGGCAGGCTCTTGGCCAAACCCTCACGGCCGAGACGGGCACCGACGTATGCGGCCTTGCCGTCGCCGAAGTCGTTGACGGTGATGGCGGGAGCGCCGTCGAAACCGGTCCACTTATCCGCCTTGAAGGAGGCGACCACGTGAGCGGTATCGGCCACGGAGGTGATCACGTCGGCGAAATCGTGCGCCACGGTTCCGTTGTCCAAGTCAAGGTGGTCCATGGCACCGGGGAAGTCGTTGCCCATCGGGGCGAATTCCTCAACGCGCACACCCACCACGTCACGGATGGAACCGGGGTAGCCACCCAGCCAGACGTGATCCTTGTCGTCCACCAGACCGGTGTAGTAGGTCACGAACAGCTTGCCGCCGTTCGCCACATACTCGCGCACGCGGCGCGTGGTCTCTTCGGACAGGATGGTCAGGCTCGGCAGCACGACGGCTTCGTACTCGTCCCAAGGGCCGCGAACCGGCACCACGTCTGCGGTCAGACCGTTGTCCGCCAGCGCGCGGAACCACGCGAGCGGCTCGGTCCAATGACGTACCTCCTGAGTAGGCGTGGCGGTGTGTTCCGTAGCCCACTGGGACTCGTAATCGAAGACGACGGCGACCTTGGACTTGACCAGCTTGGTGCTCAGCAGGCCCTCGTCAGCAAGCTTGTTGAGGTCGGCACCCAGCTCGCACACATCGCGGAAGATCTGGGAGTCGGGGCCCGCGTGAGGAACCATCGAAGAGTGCCACTTCTCGGCACCGGCCTTGGACTGGCGCCACTGGAAGTAGCAGATGGCGTCGGAGCCCATGGCCAAGTGGGCCAGGGAGTCGCGCACCAATTCGCCGGGCTCGACGCGATAGTTGATCGGGCGCCAATTGACGGCGGAGCTGGAGTGCTCCATGAGGAACCACGGATTCTTGCGGGCGATGCCGTCACATAGGGAGGCCGAGTAAGCCAGCTCGTCGAAGTGAGCTTCGCCAGGCGTGAAGTAGTGATCGTTGGACACGAAGTCCACGTCGTAACCCCACTTGTCGTAATCGATGCCGGCACCGCCGGCGGAGACCATGAAGTTGGTGGTCTGCGGCTTGGGGGCGATCTCGAGCAGGGCGTCGCGCTCGGCCTTGTAAAAGTCGAGCAGGGCGTCGGAGCTGAAGCGCTTCCAGTCAAGCAGCTTGCCCGGGTTCATGAAGTTGCCGTCGCCGATGAAGCGCGGCGGGATGATCTCGGAAAAATTGTTCATGCGCTGCGCCCAGAATGCGGTGCCCCAAGCGTCGTTGACGGCGTCGATGGTGCCGTACTTCTTCTCGCACCACTTCTGGAAGGCGCGCTCGGCGTCTTCGGAATAGTCGAAGCGGTTGTGGCAGCCGTACTCGTTGCTCACATGCCAAGAGACCACATAGGGGTTGTCCTTGTAGTGCTCGGCCATCTTGCGGCACAAGCTGAGCGCGTAGTCAAGGAAGACCGGGCTGGTGGCGCGCCAGTGCTGGCGGGCACCGGGCTGGCAGACGTCGCCGCGGTAGTCGACCCAGAGGATCTCCGGGTGGGCCTGGGTCATCCACATCGGCGGGGATGCGGTGCCGGAGGCGAGATCGACGGCGATGCCGGCCTTACCAAGCTTGTCGATGACGCGGTCGAGCCAATCGAAGTCGTACACGCCTTCTTCGGGCTCAAGCTTGGCCCAGGAGAAGATGGCTACGGAGACGAGGTTGACGCCGGCCTGCTGCATGAGGGCTACATCTTCGTCCCACACTTCCTCAGGCCATTGGTCGGGGTTGTAATCGCCGCCGTACCAGATGCGGGGCTTGTTGCCCGCAAGCGGCTGCGGCCACTTGAACTCTTTACGTTCCATGATGATTCAGCTCCTTTATTGAATTTTATCGATAATCTGCGTCCGCGGGAATAAACAGCCCACAGGGCTGTTTGCCTAACGGCTCAGCTCGTCAGAGGGGGGCTTGGCACTATTACCTCCCTCTGATGAGGAAGGTTGTCTCGGCGGAGCCGGGACGGAGGGAGAGACCCCGCCGCGAGGCGGTGAAGACACCGCGTCGGCGGAGCCGACTCCATCACTCCTTGACGGCGCCTGCGGCGAGTCCGGACTGCCAGTACTTCTGCAGGCACAGGAACGCGATCACCAGGGGGATGATCGTGATCAGGGAGCCCGTGATCACCAGGTTCTGGATCGCCTGGCCGCCCGCGGTCGAGGCCTGGTCCTTCCACTGGTTCAGGCCGATGGTCAGCGGGTACCAGTCCGCGTCCTTGAGCATGATCAACGGCAGGAAGTAGTTGTTCCACGTCGCCACGATCGTGAACAACGCCGTCGTCACGATGCCCGGAGCCAACAGGGGCAAGGAAATCTGCCAGAACGTGCGGAACTCGGACGCGCCGTCCACGCGCGCCGCCTCCAGCAGCTCCTGGGGCACGGCCTGCTCGCTGAAGATCCACATCAGGTACAAACCGAACGGGCTGATCAGCGACGGGATGATCATGGCCCACGGGGTGTTCGTCAGGCCCAATTTGGCGAACAGGAGGAACTGGGGAACCGCCAAAGCGATGCCCGGCACGCTGATCGCGCCGATGATGACCACGAACACCGCTTTGCGCCCCGGGAAGCGGAACTTGGCCAGAGCGTAGCCGCCCATGATCGCCAGCAGGGTCGCGCCGCCGGCGCCGACCACCACGTACAGGATCGTGTTGAACAGCCAGCGCGCGAAGATACCGTCCTGATAGGAGAACACCGTCGCGATGTTGTCGAACAGGGCGAACGTCTTGCCGAAGCCCAGGCCGAACGTACTGGTGAAGTCGGCCTGCGTCTTCGTCGCGTTGATCAAAAGGTAGACGAACGGGAACAGGCAGTACACGGCGAAGACCGCGCACAGGACGGTCAACAACGTGGAACGCCTCGGGTTGTTCACGTTCGCGAACCCCGCCTTCGCGCTGCGCCTGCGTTCGGCGGCCTCGTCGGCGGCGATCCTCTTCTGGCGGGCCTTCTCCGCCTTCCTGGCGGCCTTCTCCCGGGCCTTGAGCTCGCCGTCGGTCAGGCGACCGGCGGCCGAAGTCGTTGCTGCACTCATCACATACGCTCCTTCACGATCATCATCGATTCCTCAACACGAACAGCAGTAGTCGTCGTCACTTCATCTGCTCCTTGAGGCTGTTGAGCTGGACGATGTAGGCGATGGCCATGGTGATCACGGCCATCACGATCGCCAACGCGGCCGCGTAGTTCGACTGGTTGCCGGAGAAGCTCAGGTTGTACGCGTACATGTTCGGCGTGTAATACGTCGTGATCGCATTACCAGGAACCATGTTCTGCAAAATGCTCGGCTCGTTGAACAGCTGGAACGAGCCGATGATGCTGAAGATCACCGTGATCGCCAGGCTGCCGCGCAATTCGGGAAGCTTGATGCTCTTCACGATCTGCCACTCCGACGCGCCGTCGATGCTGGCCGCCTCGTACAGGGAATGCGGGATGGTCGACAGCGAGCTGTAGAAGATGAGCATGTTGTAGCCCGTGAACTCCCACGTCACGATGTTCCCGATACTGGCCAACAACACGCTGGGGGCGAGCACGTCGATGTCCGTGCCCAGGAAATCGTTCAACGAACCCACCAGGCCGTACTTCGCGCCATACACGAAACCCCAGATCAACGTCGACACCACCGCCGGCACCGCGTAGGGCAGGAACGTCGAGATACGGAAGAACCTCGTGCCATGCAGCTTCATCGAGTCCAACGCCAGGGCCATCAAAGCCGACAGGCACAGCATGATCGGCACCTGCACGCACGTGAACAGGGCCACACGACCAACACTGCTCCAGAACTGGCCATCACCCAACAGGCGCGCGTAGTTCTCGAAGCCGACGAACTTGGTGCCGCCGATCATCTGCTTCTTGAAGAACGAAATATAAACGGCGTACACGATCGGCACGATGAACACGAACACGAACACCACCGCAAAAGGCCACATGAATTTCCATCCACGCCAATCGGCCTTGTGCTTATTCACACGAGCCTTGCCCGAATGCACGGGCGCAGCTGCGATATCGGCTGAAGCCATTCCCAACCCCTCTCCTTCGAAGGTTGACCAAAATGTTTGCGTTATCATCATAACACCATTTGTAACATTGTCCAATCGTGTTGAGTACCGTGTTGAATTAAGGGTTTCTCAGTCACTCTGCTACAATGGTCACGAAGACAACGATGTTATCGTTACCGTAAGCGGCCCTAAAATAAGCGTTGCAAACGAAACACCGACATTAATGAGTCAAGCGAGGGTGAAATGTCGAGGCCAACACAGGTGTCCATGCAAGACATAGCGAAAGCCGCCGGCGTTTCGCCACAGACAGTGTCCCGCGTGGCGAATGGCAGCGATGCGGTGAAACCCGAAACACGCCAGCGTGTCGAAGCTGCAATGAAACGCCTTGGGTATCGTCCGAATTATGCGGCCCGAGCCCTAAAGCACGGCCGCTTCCAGGATATCGGCGTGGTGATGTTCAACACCGCCACGTTCGGCAACGCCCGCATCCTTGATTCTATTGTGGCCAACGCGGCCGATGACGATTATTCAGTCACCATCCAGACCATGCGCCACGGTGCGGAACGCACGCTTTCCGCCGCCATCGATCGCATGCAGCGTCAGCCGGTGGATGGTGTCATCGTAGTGCTGGAGGAACGCATCTCCGATTTCGTCGGATACAAGCCTCCGCGAGAACTTCCAGTCGTGCTCATCTGCGAATCCGCCGCCGACCACTGCCCCACCGTTGACGCCGACCAGTATGGCTGCTCGACCGCTATCGTCGATTACCTGATGAGCAAGGGGCACAAGACCGTCTACCACATTGCCGGACCGTCCACCTCGCGCGCCGCCGAAAGCCGCGCCCGCGGTTGGCGAGAAGCGTTGGAACAAATGGGAGCACGCGTACCGAGCATGTACATCGGCGATTGGTGCGCGGATTCAGGCTACCAGGCCGGCGTGGCGTTGGCCCACGACCCCGACTGCACGGCCATCTACGCCGCCAACGACCAAATGGCATACGGCGCAATGCTCGGGTTGCAGTCAGCGGGCAAGCGCGTGCCCGAGGATGTCAGCATCGTGGGCGTCGATGATTCGCTGGTAGATATGGTTCCGCGCTTGAACCTGACGACCATGAAGCTGCGCTTTGACGACATTGGCGCCACCGCCTTCTCCATGGTCCGCCGTCAATGCGAAGGCGAGAAGATACCGGTCGGCGTCAAAACCGTAATCCCGCCGGAACTGATCGAACGCGGTTCCGTGCGCGACATCAGCTGACGAGCGGCATGTGCTGGCATCCACTGGTACCTGTCAGTGATTCACCTGCCAGTGATCCATAGGCAATTCCGCACCGACCAATCGACTCGGTTGTGCAATATTCTGCACATTTCCAACTATGTGCAGAATATTGCACACTTTACTATACTGTGATATATTTTGCACATGATTGTCATGGATATCGCCGAATACGCGCGGCTTATCAAGGATGAAAGGCAACGCCAGGGCATCAGTCAGACCGACATGGCCCAACGGCTGGGCGTGTCACGTCGCTGGCTGATCGAATTTGAACACGCCCGAGTCCCCAATCCCGGATTCTCCACCATTCTCAGCGCTCTGACTGAGCTTGGCTTGTCGCTGGATGTCCGCAAAACCCCGCAGCCCGCCGAACTCTATGAATGGTGACACCATGAGCGAAAACACTCTCAATGCATTTCTCGGCGAAACACCCATCGGCCAGTTTCGAAGAACAAACGATGGCAGCATTATTTTCCAATATCACGATTCCTATCGTTGGTCGCAATCACCCACACCAATATCGCTTTCCATGCCCATTACCGCAGCCGAATATTCAGGCGACATCCCGCGTAATTTCCTTGAGGCCCTGGTCCCGGAATCCCCTCAGGCCCGAGATGAAGCCATGCGATTGCATCATGCCCGATCGACAAGCGCATTTGATCTGTTGCAAGCCATCGGATTCGATGCCACCGGCGCATTACGGCTGTCCGCCGACCCGCACTTGCCCATAGATGACGATTCGCTTATTCCAATCAGCGATTCGCAGATCGCGAATCGACTACGCGCAGCCGCCCCCACAGGCATCCAGTCCGCAAGCGTAGACGAGCATTGGTCGGTCGCGGGACAGCAGGGCAAGATCGCACTGAGGAACCGCAATGGATCATGGTTCTCCACCACTGGAATCGCGCGGACGACTCATATCATCAAGCCCGGCATACCGACCCTTCCACACCAAGCATTCAACGAACACATCACCATGCGCATTGTGGAGGCGATGGGAATACCCGTGGCCCACACCTCTTTTCACATCTTTGATGGGGTCCCAGCCATCATCAGCGAGCGGTATGACCGTATAGTGTCCGCCAATGGTACGGTGACGGCCCTGCACCAAGAAGACTTTACCCAAGCGCTGGGCATTCCCTCATCGCTGAAATACGAGGAACACAACGGCCCAACGTCCAATGCATATGCGGAAATGTTGCGCAAGCACGGTCTGCCCGGTCAGGCCGAAAGCAATATCCGAGCCTTCACCGACGGCATCCTCGCCAGTTATCTCGTCGGGGCAACAGACAGCCACGCCAAGAACTACTCGCTATTGCTCGATGGCGCGTCCGTGCGGCTTGCCCCGCTCTATGACCTTGCTTCGGTGTTCCCTTATTTGGGGCATGGCAAGCAGATCATAAATGCCACTTTGGCGATGAACATCGGCGGACGCCGAGATCTTCTTCAATTACGCCGCAAACATCTGGAACGATTCGCACAGCGGATGGGATTAGATGAGGAATCCGTGATTTTACGATTCCACACCTTGGTGGATAGTCTGCCGGAGGCATTCGACAGCACCGTGCAACCCGCTCACGACGTTATCGCGAGCATTGGTGCGCAGGAATTCATCGATAGCTATCGCAAGCGCATCATGATGGTGTACGACGATGCAATGAGCTGGATGGCCAGTCGAAAGGGACAGTGATTCGGACGGGCGGGGATTGGTCTCGCCATCCCCCCCCTAAGAAATCAGATCTTAAGCGGCACACGGGAAACGAATTCGCGCTTCTCGCCTGTTATTGGATCGGTGAATCGTAGCACACGCGCCACTAATTGCAGCGGCTGGCTGAAATCGTCGTAGGGGCGTGTCTGGATGCGCGGGTAGAAGTCGTCGCCCACGATGGGCAGGCCGAGCGAATTCATGTGGACGCGCAATTGGTGGGTTTTGCCGGTGCGCGGGTGGAGTGTGTAGCGGCAGATGGGGTGATTTCCCGGATGGGGACCACCCTCCGGCGCTTCGCGCCACCTCCCGCCAGCGGGAGGGAAACAGAGGTCGCCGCGCTCGATGAGGGTTTCGGCGTTGGCCAAACCCGGTTCCTCGAATGCGGCCATCGTGCCGTGTTCCTTGGTGATGTGCGATCGGCGCAGCAATGGGAACGGGCGTGGCGGTTCGACCTGCATGATCGTGCCGAATCGCGGGCCGCTGATCGGCCGGCAGGGTGCCAGGCATTCATAGATCTTGACGGCCTGCCGGTTCTGGAACAGCATCTGATACGCGCCGCGGCAGGCCGAATCCCGCACGAACACCAATACACCGGCGGTCATGCGGTCCAATCGGTGCGCTGGCGTGATGTCCGGCTCCCCCAGCCGCTCACGCAATCGGATCAGCGCGGTCTGCCGATACCACATGCCGCGTGGCATGGTGGCCAGAAAATGCGGCTTGTCCACCACGATGATCCGCTCGTCCTCATACAGCACGTCCATCTCAAACGGAATATGAGGCTCGTCAATCACATACCGATGTGGCTTACTCAACGGTCACGGACTTGGCGAGGTTGCGGGGCTTGTCCACGTCGTAGCCCTTGAGCTTTGCCATGTCCATGGCGAACAGCTGCAGCGGCACCACGTCAACCAGCGGGCTCATCAGCGTTGGGCAGGCGGGGCGCCAGAACACCACGTCAGCGTACCGTTCCACATCCGGGTCGCCCTGCTCGGCCACGGCGATGATGTACGCGCCACGAGCCTTGACCTCCTCGATACCAGAGATCACCTTGGCGTGCAACACATTGCGGCCGCGCTGCGGCGGCACGATGAACACCACGGGCTCACCCTCGTCCACCAGCGCGATCGGTCCATGCTTGAGCTCGCCGGCCGCGAAGCCCTCGGTGAACGTGTAGGCGATTTCCTTGAGCTTCAACGCGCCCTCAAGCGCCACCGGGTAGCCCACGTGGCGGCCGAGGAACAAGAAGGAGTTGGCGTTCACCATGCGCTCGGCGGCCGCCTGGATGGTCTTGGGCTGGGTGTCGAGCACCCACTGAATCTTGCGCGGCATGTCTTTCAGGGAGTCGAGCATCTGATGAATCTCATCGCGGAACATCGCGCCCTTGACCTGCGCCAGATACAGGCCCAGCAGGTAGGCGGCGGTAATCTGCGCCACGAACGCCTTGGTGGATGCCACGGCAACTTCCGGGCCGGCGTGTGTGTAGAGCACGGCGTCGGATTCGCGCGGAATGGAGGCACCCTGCGTGTTGCAGATGGCCAGCACCTTGGACCCCTGTTCGCGCGCGTGGCGCAGGGCCATCAGCGTATCCATGGTTTCGCCGGACTGAGAAATGGCCACCACGAGCGTACGCGGGGTCAGAATCGGGTCACGGTAACGGAATTCGTGCGCGAGTTCGATTTCCACGGGGATACGCACCCAGTGTTCGATGGCGTATTTGGCTACCTGGCCGGCGTAGCTGGCGGTGCCACAGGCCACGACGATGATTTTGTCGATGGCCTTGAAGTCGTGTTCGTCGATACGCACTTCATCAAGGGTGATGTCGCCATTCGTGTCGAAGCGGCCAAGCAGGGTGCGCTGCACTGCGGCAGGGTCTTCGTGAATCTCCTTGTCCATAAAGGAATCCCAGCCGCCCTTTTCGGCGGCCGAAGCATCCCAATCCACGGTGTAGGTCTTCGGGTTTTCGACCACGTTGCCGTTGAAATCGGCGACGATGACCTTGTCGGCGGACACGCATACGGCCTGATCCTGGTCGACTTCCATGGCGCGCTTGGTGTAGGCCACGAATGCGGCGACGTCGGAACCGAGGAAGTTCTCCCCCTCGCCAAGGCCCACGACCAGTGGCGAATCATGGCGGGCTCCGACCACGATGTCCGGCTGGCGGCAGTCGGTGGCCAGAATGGTGAACGCGCCTTCAAGCATGCGGGCCATACGGCGCACAGCCTTGAACAAGTCTGGCTTGCCTTCGTCCGCGATAATCTTGTCCACGATCTTGCCGAGCAGCTTAGCGGCCACCTCAGTGTCGGTGGCGGAGGCGAATCGGTAGCCTTCGGCTTGCAGGTCGAAACGCAGCTGAGAGGCGTTTTCGATGATGCCGTTATGGATGATGGCCACCTTGCCGTCCATGCTGGTGTGCGGGTGGGCATTCACGTCGCTCGGCTCGCCATTGGTGGCCCAGCGCGTGTGGCCGATGCCCACCGTGGCGAGCGGCATCGGCTTGCGCTCGATGTCTTCGACCAGGTTCTTCAAACGGCCGGCCTTCTTGCGCACGACCACCTTATCCATGCCGGGCGCGGTCAGCGCCACACCGGCCGAGTCATAGCCTCGGTATTCCAGACGTTCCAGGCCTTGCAGGCAGACCTCCAAAGGCTTGCCGCATGCCGTTTCAATATTTCCCGCGTATCCAACGATTCCACACATGGCTCACCAGCCTAGCGGACGATTATTGCGCAAAGCGAATCCAACCCGCCGCCTTTGCAGGATTGGAACATGCCCCTTCGTGAAAAGCGTACGCTGAGTTCATCAGCGTACGCTTTTGGAGCTGCAACAACGAGCCTTCCTGCAGCACGTGCTGTAGGCGGAGCCGTAAAGCGGGGAGCCCAGTGGGCTCCCCGTAGGCGACGCCGAAGCACGACAGTGCTGAGGTAATATAACAGCCTTCCTACAGCACGTGCTGTAGGAAGTCCTTAAACCTAGGCTCGGTGGGGTGGTCGATGATGTCGGGTCCGCCCTTTTCTACGACTACGCCGCCGTCCATGAACACGATCTGGTCGGCGACTTCGCGGGCGAAGCCGATTTCGTGGGTCACGCACACCATGGTCATGCCTTCCTTGGCCAAGGAACGCATGACGTTGAGCACTTCGCCCACCAGTTCGGGGTCAAGGGCGGAGGTCGGCTCATCGAAGAGCATGATCTCCGGCTTCATGGCCAGAGCACGGGCAATGGCCACGCGCTGCTGCTGACCACCCGACAGCTGGGAGGGGTAATAGTCCATGCGATCGCCCAGACCGACGCGCTGAAGCTCGGCCACGGCCAGGTCACGGGCGGCTTTCTTGGACTGGTGCTGCACGTGGATCGGGGCTTCCATCACGTTCTCCAGCGCGGTCATGTGCGGGAACAGGTTGAAGCGCTGGAACACCATGCCGAGGCGAGAGCGCTGTGCGGCGATCTCCTTATCGTCCAAGGTCTGCAGCATGTCCTGGCCGTTTTTGGTCACGTGCTTGTAGCCGATGAGTTCGCCGTACACCTCGATGGAACCGCCGGTCAGGGTTTCCAGCTGGTTGATCAGACGCAGGAACGTGGACTTGCCGGAACCGGAGGGCCCCAGAATCACGGTCACAGTACCGGGCATAACGGTTAGATCGATGCCCTTGAGCACATGCAGCGGCCCAAACGCCTTGTGCACCTGCACGGCCTCGACGGCAGGAATCACGGAACCGTCAGCCGCCTTGCGCACGACCGGAGCGGAGTTGGTGATGTCGTTCGTAGTCATAATTCTCGCTCCCGCCTTACGCATTCAGCCCAGTGAAGGTGGTCTGATTGATCTTGTTCACATCGTCCTTCGGCTCGCCGTCAGACTTGCCGGGGTACGGCGGATCGTATGGCGGCTGCTTGCCCTTGGTGCCCACTGGGCGGGCGTTGAAGCCCTTGCCGAAGTGCGCCTCAAGGCGGGACTGCACAACCATCAGAATGGAGGTGATCAGCAAGTACCAGAAGCAGGCCACGAGAAGCAGCGGAATCGGCTTGTAGATACGGTTGGCGATGGCGTTGGTGGCAAACTGCAACTCGAGGGTGAACGGCACGGCGGTGACCAGCGAGGTGGTCTTCAGCATGCCGATGGTCTCGTTGCCGGTGGGCGGGATGATGATGCGCATGGCCTGCGGCAGCACGATGCGGCGCATGATGAGCGTGCGGTTCATGCCCAGCGCCTTGGCCGCCTCGGTCTGGCCGGGGTCCACGGCTTCAAGGCCGGCACGCACGATTTCGGACAGGTAGGCGGCCTCGTTCAGGGCCAGACCAATCCATGCGGCGTTGAATGCGGTGACCACCACGTTGGAGTCGATGCTCCAGAACTCCACCGAGGTGAACGGAATGCCGAGGCTGATCTTGGGAATCAGCACGGCGAACAGACCCCAGAAAATGAGCTGCGTGTACACAGGCGTGCCGCGGAAGAACCAGATGAAGAACCAGCTGACGCCGCGCAGCACCGGATTGATGGATTTGCGCATGATGGCAAGAATCACCGACAGGATGATCGCCACGACCATGGAGATCACGGTGAGCTCCAAGGTATAGCGAATGCCTTCAAGCACGTTCTCGTTGAACAGGTACTTCCAGACGGTGGGCCAATCCAGTCGCGGATTGGTAATCAAGCCTTGAATGAGCATCGCGGCGAGCAGTACCACGATCACTGCGGCCACAATCGGGCCGGGGCGCTTGACCGGCAGCGCCTTGATGCGATTGGGGATGTTCAGCCCCTCACCGTCGACTTCTTTCTTCGCCATAATCTGGTTCCTTGGATGTGTTGGGCAGCCTGAACTGCAAGTTGCAACTAGCATTGAACCTTAGTGCACGAATGGGGCGACTGTGTTACAAACAGTGCGCCCCATCTGGATTGCTGGGCGTCGTGTGGACCACCCTCAGTCTCGCTCCGCGAGCCAGCTCCCGCAAGCGGGAGCATTCTTGGGGGGACTATTCGACGGCCGGGTTGATTTCGGCCTTGTCCAGTGCGCCGGATTCGACGCCCCAGTGCTGGAGGATCTTAGTGTAGGTGCCGTCGTCCATGAGCTTTTGCATGGCCTTCTGCACGGCTTCGGTGGTCTGGGAATCGCCCTTCTTGATGGCGATGGCGTTCGGCACTTCATCGAAGTCCTTGCCGAGCTGTTCCAGCTGACCATCGGTCTGGGCGATGGCGTAGCCGACAACCGGGGAATCGGCGAAGAAGACGTCGGCCTTGCCGGTCACCACAGCGGTGGTGGCGTCGGTCTGCTGCTTGGAGGACTGGATGGTGATGTCTTTCTTGCCGTCCGCCTTGCACTGCTTGGCGGTCTTGTTGATGGCCTCTTCCTCGACGGTGCCGGTCTCGACGGCAACGTTCAGACCGCACAGGTCGTTCTCATCGACGTTCTTGGGGTTGCCTGTGGCCACTGCATAGCCCATGCCTGCGGTGAAGTAGGAGACGAAGTCGACGGATTCCATGCGCTCCTTGGTGATGGTGAAGGCGGCGATGCCCAGATCGTACTTGGAGCCGATGGCCGGAATGATCGTATCGAAGTTGGAGGAGACGATTTCGGTCTCGAGACCGAAGATGTTGCCCATGGCGCGGGCGAGATCCATGTCATAGCCGATCTGGGTCTTGCCGTCGGCGTCGAGGAATTCGGCCGGGGCGTAGGAGGGGTTGGTGCCGATGGTGAGCTTGCCGTCCTTGGTCACGGATTCAGGCAGCAGTGCGGCTATTGCATCGTCCTTCTTCACGGAGCTCACGTCGTAGCTGGTGATGGTGACCGACTTGGAGGAGCCGCCCTTATCGGAATCCGTACCGGCATCGGCCTTGTCGGAAGTGCCGCAAGCGGCGGTGGCGAACAGCATGGCCGAGCTCAGTGCAATGGCCATAATGGACTTCAGTTTGGTGGACTGCATAATCGTTTCTTCTTCTCTCTTACGCCGCTTCAACGGCAACGATCAACGGTTAAGCATATTTATACACTACAGTGCATACATATACAAAAAGACTCCCGCCGCAGGGCAACGGGAGTCTTCATAGTAACCGAAACTACTCGACGGACGGGTTGATCTCGGCCTTGTCGACGGCACCGGAAGAGACGCCCCACGTGTCGAGGATCTTCTTGTACGTGCCATCATCCATCAGCTTCTGGATGGCCTTCTGTACGGCCTCGGCGGTCTTGGAATCGCCCTTCTTGACGGCCACGGCCTCAGGGGTCACACCAACGTCCTCGCCGAGGGCCTCGAGCGTATCACCGGTCTGCTTGATGGCGTAGCCGGCAACCGGCGTATCGGCGTAGAAGATATCAGCCTTACCGGAAGCCACGGCGGTAGTCACATCGGTCTGCAGCTTGGAGGACTGGATGTCGATGGCATCCTTACCGTCCGCCTTGCACTGCTCGTTATCCTTGTTGACTTCCTCTTCCTGGGTGGTACCGGTCTGCACAGCCACCTTCACGCCGCACAGGTTCGAGGAGTCGACCTTGTTCGGGTTGCCCTTCTGCACCACGAACGTGGAACCGGCCTTGAAGTAGGTCACGAAGTCCACAGCCTCCATGCGTTCCTTGGTCACGGTGAAGGAGGAGATGCCGATGTCGTACTTGGAGCCGACGGACGGGATAATCGAATCGAACGTGGAGGAGACGGTGTTTTCCTTCAGTCCGAACACTGCGGCCAGCGCCTTGGACAGGTCGACATCAAAGCCGACCGGGGTCTTGCCGTCCTCGGCCAGGAACTCGGCCGGGGCATAGGAAGTATCGGCGCCGACGGTCAGCGTACCGTCGCCGGCCACGGAATCGGGCAGCAGTGCGGCAATCTCGTCGTCCTTCTGGATGCTGCTGGTGTCGAAGCCTTGAATCGAAGTGCTGGACGAGTCCTTGGATGAATCGCCGCTCTTGGATGCGGTGTCGGTGCTGTCAGTCGTGCCACAGGCCGCCACGGCGATCAGCATGGCCGCGCTCAGGGCGGCGGCCGCAGCGGATTGTATTCCCTTGCTTAGAGACATTGGATTTCCTCTCTCCGGATAGTCAGCTGGGCGGGTATGTTTCCCAGATGGTTCCAGAGCGTAGGAGTGCAATGCTACGGAAGCGTTAATCGTGGGCGAAATGACCCACAACGCGGACATCCTACTCTTGGCTCCCCTCCGGAGGGGAGCCAAGGGGCGGGACTAGTGGCGCATGTTGGCGTAGCGCATGGCGCGTAGGGCTTCGCGCTTGTCCTGCTCTTCGCGCAGGGCCTGGCGCTTGTCGAATTCCTTCTTGCCTCGGGCCAGCGCGATCTCCGCCTTGACGCGACCGTCCTTGAAGTACAGGCTCAGCGGCACAATCGTGTATCCCTTGGCTTCGATGCCGCGGGCGAGCTTGGTGATCTGCAGTCGGTGCAGCAGCAGCTTGCGCTTGCGCTTGGGCGCATGGTTGTTCCATGTGCCGTTCAGGTATTCGGGGATGTTCGCGCCCTCCAGCCACATCTCGCCACGGCGGTCGATGGAGATGAACGCCTCGGACAGCGATGCGCGGCCTTCGCGCAACGACTTGACCTCGGTGCCGGTCAGGGCCAGCCCTGCCTCGTACTTGTCTTCGATGGCATAGTCATGCCGGGCCTTCTTGTTCTGGACGATGAGTTTCTCACCGGTTTCCTTGGGCATGTCTCCTCCTTTCGTGGGCAATAACTCGTGAGTAGCAACTCGTGAGTAGCAACTCGTGAGTAGCAACTCGTGAGTAGCAACTCGTGAGTAGCAACTCGTGGGTAGCAACGCAACATCCGACGATATCACGGACCGGCCTCGAATACGAAAAAGGGTTCCTCTTCAAGAGGAACCCTTCAACCGCATATATCGGCCGAACCAACCGGTCAGTGGACGAACCAGTACTGACCCAAATTGGTCAAGGTGCGGTAGTGCATGTTCCACGGACCACCCCAGTTCATTTCGGAGATCTGGAATGTGCCGTCGCCATACACGGCTTCGACTACGGCAACATGGCCATAGGTGCCGTCGGCGCCATCCTGGCCGGGCAGGAAGGAGAGTGCGGCGCCGACCTGCGGCGTGTGGTCCACGCGCAGGCCGTACGCGGGGGCGCTGCGCCACCAGAAGCCGCCATTGCCCAGATAGGACGGCGTGCCGATGCCCATCCGCCTGCGGCGTTCATACGCCCAGTACGTGCACTGGCCGGCGGCATAGGCGTTGCCATAGTCGCCGTTCGACGTGCCTTGGCCGCCGACACTGGGGGCGGGAGCGGGGGCGGGCGCCGGCGCCGGAGCCGGAGCCGGAGCGGGCGCCGGAGCGGGGGTCACCGGAGTAGACGGCGTACCGCCCTGGTTACCGGTGTCCACCCTGTTGGCGGCGTCCTGCTGCTCCTTCTGGAACTGACGGTTGTAGGAATCGACCTGCGAGGCGATCAGCACGGTCCGGGCCGCCTGCTTGGCGGATTGGGAATCCAGACTGTCGATCATGGAAGACAGTTCGTCACGCCTTGTTTCGCCCTCCTGGCGTAGCTTGTCCAAAGCGTCACGTTCGCTTTGCGCGGTTTCGGCGGCGGTCTGTGCGGAAGCGGCCTTCTCATCGGCCTGGGTCTTGAGCACAGCGATCTGCTTTTCGATGGCCGCCAGACGTTCGCCACGGTTCTTCGACGTGCTCAGTGAGGTCGCGGCGGAGGAAGCCGCATTCGCCTCGTTGCGGGACAACGCGTCCCGGGACTGCATGGAATTGACGAAGTCCTGTGTGCTGGCGGCACCCGTCACCACGCTCATCACGTCGGAAGCATTCGAGCCGTGCATCTCGTCACGGGCCAGCTGGGCCACGGCGGCGTGCGCGTCATCGTAGTCCTTGCCGGTCTGCTTGATCTGCTCCTCAAGCGTCTCCTTGTCTTTCTGCGCGGCGGAAAGACGTCCGGATGCGGCATCGGCCTCGTCCTGAGCGGTGGCGGCATCCTCGTTGGCCTGTGTGACCTTGGCCTGCGCGGCGACAATCTTGTTGTTGGTCAGATCGTCCAGCTCAAGTACCTTATTCGCCAGGTCCTGGCTGGCACCGGCCAGCTGCTGCTTGAGTTCGGCCTCGCGCTGTACCGACGCGGCGTGCTGGTTCTGCGCATTGATCAGGTCGGAATAGGTGTCTGCCTGGGCAGGCTGTGCCGAGCTGAACGCCAGACCTCCCACACAGGCTGCGGCGGCCACCAGTGCCGCCAGTGCGGGCTTGATCACACGTACGTTCGTCATATGTGAATAGTCCTTTCGCTCACTTAAGCCAATACCATAACATGCGAACCTGAGAGGCTTGCACACGATGTCATCACATTTCTCGCGGGTAAGCCGGTCGCGTTACGCCCTCAAATAACGCCGCAACGAGATGGTTGAAGCGATGATGGACAGCAGTATCGCGCCCACAACCAGGAACGGCGATATCACCAGTACCGTGAGCTGATTCACATAAGGAATCCATGTAACGGATTTCGCCAGCCAGCCGGTGACGAACACGTTGACGATAGCCGAAAGCATCAGGCACGAGAGCACCGAGCCGATCAGCGAGGCGATGGTGCCCTCCAGAATGAACGGCAGACGAATCGTCCAGTTCGAGGCACCCACGTACCTCATGATTTCGGTTTCGGTTCGTCTGGATGCGGCGGACATACGAATGGTGGTTCCGGTCAGCAGGATGGCGACCACCACCATCACGCCGGCGAGCACAGCCGTAACCGCCGTGGCTCGGTTGAGCACGGCGAACACCGGGTCGAAGATCTGGCGCTGATCGGTAACGTCTTCCACACCCTCCTTGCCAGAGAGCACTTCGGAGACCACCTGATATTTGGTGGGGTCCTTGAGCTTGAGCCAGAGGGAGTCCTGCATATCGTCCGCGGTCAGCGTACGGCCTTGGAATTCACCGTTCGGGTACTGCTTGGTGAAGGTGTTGTCGTAGAAATCCTGCTTGCTGACATAGTCGATGTTGGAGACCACGTCGTTGAGTTCATCGCGAATGGTTTTCTGCAGTGCCGTGATCTCATTGGCTGAGGGCGATTTGCCGGAAGCACAGTTCGCGGACTGGCTGGTGCCGTCGGGACATAGCCACACCACGACCTCGACCTTGTCGTACCAGTCGCCCTTGGCTTTGGTGATCTGCGCCTGAGTAAGCACCGAAGCGCCGATGAACAGGAATGAGATGAAGGTGACCAGCGTCAGCGACAGCAGCATCGACAGGTTACGGGTGAGGTTGGCCCACGTTTCGGACAGAATGAATCGTGCTCGCATGATGATCCCCCTTACTCCTTCGCGCCCTCAGCGGGTTGATCGTCGGATGTTTGGTCTGCGGCGGACTGCTCGCCGGCGGACTGCTCGTTGGCCGGCGGTGCGGGCGGTTCCGGCGGTGCGGGCGGCTCCGGCGGGGCCGGCGGGGCCGGCAGTTCCGGCGGGGCCGGCGGCTCGGCGGCGGATGACACGGACGTATCGGCAACCGCGGCGGTCGCGGCGGACTCGTCCTTGAACGGGTCGAACGCCTGGGTGCTTTCCAGGGCGGCGGCCTGCTCATCCAACGGAATGCCCTTGCCCCAGGTCAGCGTGTCTTCCAGCGGCGCAAACGTCTCGCCATAGCGGCCGGTGCGGCCGGAATGCACGGAATTGGCCAAACGGGCGATGCCTTCAGACGGCTCGTCACTGCCCTCGATGGCCTTGGTCGCCGCCGCCAGCACATGATGGGCGGTGTCGGACTTGGCTTCGACTTCGGCATCCGGGAAGAACAGGGCGGAATCGTAGGAGCCATGAGCCTCGTCACGCACGATCTTGCCGTTGTGCAGTTCGACCACGCGCTTGCGCATCGAGTTGACGATCTCTTCGTTATGCGTGGCCATGACGATGGTGGTGCCGGTGCGGTTGATGGCGTCCAGCACTTCCATGATGCCCAGCGAAGTGGTCGGGTCGAGGTTGCCGGTGGGCTCGTCGGCCAGCAGAATCTGCGGGTGATTCACGTAGGCGCGGGCGATGGCCACACGCTGCTGCTCGCCACCGGAGAGCTCATGCGGATAGTTCTTTTCCTTGCCGGTGAGTCCCACGGTATTCAGCACCTTGGGCACCAACGATTTGATGGTGGACCGCCGCGTGCCGATCACCTCAAGGGCGAACGCCACGTTCTCCCATACGGTTTTGTTATTGAGCAGCTTGTAATCCTGGAACACGAAGCCCAGCGAACGGCGGTACTGCGGCACTTGACGGTTGGTGATGCGCCGCAGATCGTTGCCGGCCACGCGAATCTCGCCGTTGGTGGCCTCTTCCTCGCGCAACAGCAGGCTCAAGAGCGTGGTCTTGCCGGAGCCGGACGCACCCACAAGGAACACGAAATCACCGCGTTCGATATCGAGGTTGATGTCGTCAAGCGCCGGTCGGGTGCCTTTGGGATAGATCTTGGACACATTGTCCAGTGAGATCAGTGCCATAATGCTGTTTACTCCTCGGTTTCGGCGGCGCGGCGCTGTTCATGGCGCCAGCGGATGCCGGCCTCGATGAACGCGTTGATGTCGCCGTCGAACACGGCCTGGGTCTGGCTGGTTTCGTAGCCGGTGCGCAGATCCTTGACCATCTGGTAGGGGTGCAGCACGTAGGAGCGCATCTGATCGCCCCAGCTGGCCTTGATGTCGCCGGCGAGCTCCTTCTTCTTCTTGGCCTCCTCCTCGTGGCGCAGCACGAGCAGTCGGGACTGGAGCACGGCCATGGCGGAGGCACGGTTCTGAATCTGCGAACGCTCATCCTGCATGGTCACCACGATGCCGGTGGGAAGGTGGGTGATACGCACGGCCGAGTACGTGGTGTTCACGCCCTGGCCGCCGGGGCCGGAGGAGCAGTAGGTGTCCACGCGGATGTCCGTATCCGGAATGTCGATGTGATCGGTGGCCTCGACCAGCGGCACCACTTCCACGGCGGCGAAGCTGGTCTGGCGGCGGCCCTGGTTGTCGAACGGGGAGATGCGCACCAGACGGTGGGTGCCGCCCTCCACGGACAGTCGGCCGTAAGCATAGGGGGCATCCACCTGGAAGGTGGCGGACTTGATGCCCGCCTCTTCGGCGTAGGAGGTGTCCATGACCTTGGCCTTGAAGCCGTTACGCTCGCAGTAGCGCAGGTACATGCGCAACAGCATCTGTGCGAAATCGGCCGCGTCGACGCCGCCGGCACCGGAGCGGATGGTCACCACGGCGGAACGTTCGTCGTATTCGCCATCGAGCAGGGTCTGAATCTCCATCTGGTCGAGATCCTTCTGAATCTCGCCGATTTCGCTTTGCGCCTCGTCCAGAGAGTCCTGGTCGCCCTCCTCGTGGCCGAGTTCAACGAGCGTTTCCACATCGTCGATGCGCTGGGAGGCGGAGTTCAGACGCTTCAGCTGCGATTCCGCGGCGGACAGCCGGCTGGTGATCTTCTGGGCGTTTTCCGGATCATCCCACAGGCCCGGGGCCGCGGCCTGCGTTTCGAGATCCTTGATATCGGCCTTGAGTCGGTCGACGTCCAGCGCCTTGGCGATGGATTCGTATTTGGCGCGGGCTTCGCCGATCGCCTGGGTAAAGTCAAATTCTGCCATCGTGGTTCACCTTACTGTTGATTCTTTGAGATTCCTTGGGAAGTCACGTCCTTGTTGGCAGCCTTCGCACATTCCTCTGGCGTTGGCGGGCACTGCCGCGCCACACACGCATTCGCCTGCAATCCATGCTGCCAGAAGGTTCCGGGGCCTGCCTTGCCGATAGCCGGCCGGGCGACCTCACGAATCCCTCGCATCAGACGTGTTCAACTGCGGGCACGAATATGCGAAGGCAACGTCAAAGCCCCGCGTAGATCGCCGGGATAACCAAGGAGCCGAGCATGGCCACAGCTATGACGACGCACACCACACGCACGATGGTGCGGCGGCGGTTCTCACGCTGCTGTCGGCTGTCCTGATAGTCACTCACGAAGCCAATAGTGTACTCACCGCTTACGACCGACTACAAACCGATACAATCCGTTCACGGCGTAAACGCCTATTCAGATACCGATGCAAATCTGCACGACCGCCACGCACAAAATGTTCTTTTAACTTGACCAATCAGTACGCGGGCTTCACCGCACGTATGTCACACCATGTTTACAACTCAAAAAAGGTGTGTTTACCCCAAATATAAAACCTTATAAATGTGCAATTTAGCGATATGATAAAACCTTAGAAACGTGCAATCAAGGAGTGTTGATGTTCCGGAGGAAGGCGTACGACAGACTACTGGCATGGAAGGAAGCTGATGACAGGACCGCCATGCTAATCGTGGGTGCCCGCCGCGTGGGCAAGTCCACAGTCGCCGAAGAGTTCGCCAAGAACGAATACGAGTCATATGCTCTTATTGATTTCACGCGAGTGGACGCCGAGTTCAAACAGACGTTCCTGGACCTACGCAACGACCTCGACGGCCTGTTCCTGTACCTGAGCGCGGCGCTTGGCGTAACGCTCACGCAGCACCAGTCACTGGTCATCTTCGATGAGGTCCAGATGTTTCCCCCCGCGAGGGAGTTCATCAAACATCTGGTCGCCGATGGACGGTTCGACTACATCGAGACCGGTTCGCTGATCTCCATCAACGCCAACGTGAAGGACATCCTGATCCCCTCCGAGGAGGAGTCCATGCGCATGGGACCGATGGATTTCGAGGAGTTCTTGTGGGCGATGGGCGAGGATGCCCTGGTTCGGATGATCCGCCACGCGTTCGATTCCGGCGTGGCATTGCCGGACTCATTGCATCGTAAGGCATCGCGTCTATGGCGCGAGTACATGCTGGTCGGAGGCATGCCCCAGGCGGTGGCGGCCTACGCTCCCGCCCGCAACATGGCCGCGGCGGACAGGGCCAAGCGCCTGGTACTCAAACTGTACCGGGAGGATATTGGCAAGTACGGCGGACTAGCAGCGAAGCGCGTGCGCGCAGTGTTCGACGCGATTCCCGGACAGCTGGCGAAGCACGAGAAGAAACTGGTCTACACCCAGGTCGAGGAGGGGTCACGCTCACGTGACTTCATGACGGCCTTTGCATGGATGCGCGAGGCCGCGACTGTCAACCTGTGCACGCTGGCCGAGAACCCGTCGCTGGGATTAGCACTCAGCGCCGACGACACGGTCGTGAAATGCTATATGGCCGACACCGGCCTGCTGTCTACCATGGCGTTCTCCGCGGACGGCCCGTCGCTGCCGGATGTGTACCGTCAGGTGCTGCTGGGTGCCGACGGCGTGAACGAGGGCATGCTCGCCGAGAACGCGGTCGCCCAGCAGCTGGCCGCGGCCGGCCATGACCTGTATTTCTATGCGAAGTCGTCCAACGTGCGTGAAGAGCGCATGGAGATCGATTTCCTGATTGTGCGCCCGTACCCGGACGCCGCGATGAAACCGCGGATCAGCCCCATCGAGGTCAAGTCCGGCAAACGATACTCGACGATATCCCTCGACAAGTTCCGCGCGAAGTTCGCCAGCAGAACAGGAGAGGAATACGTGCTCCACCCACGCCCCATGGCGAAGAAAGACCATCGCCGTTTGCTTCCCCTGTACATGTCGTTCTGTCTGTAACTGCTGCTCCACATGTTCAGCGAGAACGGCAAGACTTGCCGCCGACGCCAGCCCTGCCGGCGGGCCCCCACGGCCCTTTCCCTTGCGCTTTCAGCGCCGCCAGATGGTGTTTCATGGCCACCAGCATGATGTGCGAATCCTCAAGGCCCAAGTGGCGTTCGTTGTGGGCGGAATCAAGCGCACCCTGGCGTTTGGCGTAGGCGTCGAGCGTGTTGTCTCCGTAAGGATGCTCGTTGGTGGGCACCGCGCCGGGGTCCCACTGCCGGCTCATCGGCAGGGTATCGATGATGGTGATGCGCCCGGCACGGTAGCTTTCCGCATATCCGGCGACGTTCAGCATGAACCAGCTATGTTCGAAGGTGGCGTTATGCGCCACGTACGGCTGCTGGGTAAGCCGCGCGAGCAGGCCGGCCTGGGCTTGGGGCCATTCGTCGAAGAGTCGGTACCCGGCCTCGCTGCTGCGGCCGCGTACATCGATGCCGGTGAGTTTGGCGATGAGGGCGTTGCCGAGCGCCGCGTTTTCCGGCGGCACGCCAAAAGCGAGACGAGACTGGCCGTAGGCGTCGCCGGCGGCATAATAGCCCTGCTCATAGGCGTATGTCTCGGGTTCGCCGGCAGGGCGCGGACTGGCCATGTTCATGAATTCGAAGCCGACGTCGATGATGTAGTCACGCGCCGGATCGATGCCGGTGGTTTCGATGTCGATGCCCATCACCGCGTCCACGTCGCGGCCGGGCAGATAGGCGTCGCGCCAGTCGGGCTTGGAATGGTGTCCGGTAGCGTTGCCAGACGCGGCGGCACCACCCGGCAGAGCGGCACCACCCGGCGAAGTCGCGCCGGAGAGATTGGCGCGGGCCATCGCCGCATCGCCCGCACGCTTCTGGAAGCGCTGGGCCTTACGCCGTTTGGCGCGTGCGTCAAGAATCGCCGCCGTACGATCTTGGATATCGTCCAAGGCGACTGTTGTGGGGAACTTGACATCGCTGTTTTCGGCGGCAGTATTTCCGGCAGATGCGCCACCGGCTTCGCCGCTCAGATCCAGCATGCCTTGGTCATCGTTCGACGGGCCGCTGCCGGAGTACGGCTTGAGCACGGCAATGGTGGCCCTCCCCCGCCGTTCGCGACTGACCGCCCATAGGTGTTGCTGTTCGCCCAGATGCAACATCGTGTTGATGTTGTCGTTGAGCCGGCGATTGGCGTAGGCGAGCGCACGAGGCAGACGATAGGAGCCGATGAGCCGGTCGAAATCGGTCATGAATGCGCTGTTGCATTGGGCGATGATCGATTCCAGACGCTCGCGTGTGGCGTAGTCGGCCTTCAATGCGTCGTGGATGGACTGTGGGATGGATTCCGGTATCGTGCCGACGCCATGCGCCAGGTCCAGAGAACGCACCCAGTCCCAGTCGATGGTGGTGCCATCGGCGTCCTTGGGCATGGACGCCGCCCATTGGGGAATGTCTCCCTTGGCGGCGTCGAACCATGCGCGGTCGGTCATAGTGCGAAACCGAGCTCTTCAGCGGCCTCGGTGGGCACCGGGTCGTCGCACCAATAGTCCTCGAGGTTCTCGTTGGTGGTCAGCGAACGGATCTCGGCGCGATCGATATACAGCTCGCCGCTCAAATGATCGGTTTCGTGCTGGAAGATGCGTGCGGGCCAGCCGTGCAGCGGCTCGCTGTGGTGTTTGCCGTCTTCATCATCCCATTCGGCGGTGATGTCGAGCCAACGCTTGCGCACGGCTTGGTATCCGTCGAAGCTCAGGCAGCCTTCGTAGAACGAGGCGGTTTTGTCGCTGGTGGGTCTGTAGCTCGGATTGATGATCACATGGAAGGGAAATTCCGCGATTTCGCGCGGATCATCCTCGTCGTCGCGCACGTGGTCCTCGACCACGGCGAGCGCGAGCCCCAAGCCGATCTGGGTGGCGGCGAGCCCCACGCCGGGTGCCTCCAGCATGGTGGTGTGCATCGTATCGATGAGTTTGGCGAGCGTACGCTTGGAAAGCTGGCCATTGTAGGCCACTGTCCGTTGGCGCAACACCGGTTCGCCGGCCTGCACGATGGGCAGAATCTTCTCCTTGCCGCCGGTTTTGATGAGTTGTTCGACGTCACGGTTGAGTTCGAGGTCGACTTTGGCGTTCTTTCCAAACATTGTTTTTCCTTAGGGAAGGGTGCTACAGCGCGAGTTCCTCGGCGACGATCTTGGCGAGGCGCGTGCAGACTTCGTCGGCGTAGGCCTGGGTGGCGGCCTCGGCCATCACGCGCACGAGCGGTTCGGTGCCGGAGGGGCGCAGCAGCACACGGCCGGTGTCCCCCAGCAGTTCCTCCTCGCGGGCCACGGCATCCTGGATGCGCTTGTTGGTGGCGGCGGCTTTCTTGTCCACGTTCGGCACGTTGATGAGCGTCTGCGGCAGCTGTGGGAAGTCGGCGGCGAGCTCCTTCAGGCTCTTGCCGGACTTGACGACCTCATTGCACAGGGTCAGTGCGGTCAGGGTGCCGTCGCCGGTGGTGGCGAATTCGCGGTTGATCACGTGGCCGGACTGCTCGCCGCCGAGCGAGTAACCGCCCTTGAGCATCTCCTCAAGCACGTAACGATCGCCCACGGCGGTTTCCACGGTCTTGATGCCCATGTCCTTCAGGGCGAGCTTCAGACCGAGGTTGCTCATCACGGTGACCACGAGGGTGTCGTGGTTGAGCTTGCCTTCGCGCTGCTTGGCGCGGGCCAGAATGCCCATGATCTGGTCGCCGTTGATCATGTTGCCGTCTTCGTCCACGGCGAGGCAACGGTCGGCGTCACCGTCGAAGGCCACGCCCATCACGGCGTCGGTGGCCTTGACCATGGCCTGCAGCTGCTCGGGGTGGGTGGAACCGGCGTTCTTGTTGATGTTGTAGCCGTCCGGCGAGGCGTTGATCACGATCACGTCCGCACCGGCCCGGCGCAGGGCTTCGGGAGCCACCACGGAAGTGGCGCCGTTGGCGCAGTCGGCCACGATCTTCAGGCCCTTGAGCGGCTTGGGCTGGGTTTTGTCATCGTTCAGCGGAGCGATGGTGGCCACCAGATGATCGATGTACAGGTTGGTGGCGGTGGTCTGGTCGTGGCTCACGCGGCCCACGCCGGCACCGGTCGGGCGGTCCCAGTCCTGGCCGAGCACGGCCTCGATGTCGTCTTCCTTCTGGTCGGGCAGCTTGAAGCCGCCGCGTGCGAAGAACTTGATGCCGTTGTCGGGCATCGGGTTGTGGGAGGCGGAGATCACGGCACCCATTTCGACGTTGAGCACGGAGGTCAGGTAGGCCACGCCAGGAGTGGGGATGATGCCGGCATCGATCACGTCGAAGCCGCCGGCGGCCATGCCCGCGGACAGGGCGGAAGCCAGAAAATCACCGGACACACGGGTGTCACGTCCCACGAGCGCGCGGCGGCGTCCCTCAGGCTGATCGTCTTGGGTGCCGGCGTCGCCGAGCACACGCACGGCGGCATCGCCCAAATCCAACGCCAGACGTGCGGTCAAATCCCTATTGGCCAGTCCTCGAACACCATCGGTTCCAAACATCTTCGGCATATGAAGTTCCACTCCTTGTATCGCGTTACCCGCACCATCGTAGTCGTTGTGCTCCACCCTAGGACCCGACTCGGCAAAAAACGCCACGGAATCTGCTCTAGGACCAGACAATGGCATTCCCGATACCCGCAATGTGTGAGAGAATACAAGAATACAGTAGACCTTTGGGAGTTTATTGAGAACCCGGGTTCTAAATAGAAGTGCAACACCTTGTCTAGGGTTGGAAGTGTTCAGTTTCTAACTTAAGAAGGTGTTGCACTCATGGGTCAACAGTATTCGCACCTGTCGTCCGAGGAGAGGATCCTGATCGAGAAGCTGCATTGCGAACAGCGTCTGAGCATTCGGCGGACCGCGGAGAGGATCGGCCGGGACAAGTCCACGGTGAGCCGCGAGCTGAGGCGCGGCCTGTGGTTCGCGTCCAACGAGAACGGGTCGTACCGCCCCTACCGGCCGAAACGGCTGAAGACCGGGCCGTGGACCTCGGGTCCGTTCTATTCGGCGCTGGCCGCGCAGAGGAAGGCGGACCTGCGCCGGCGCGGATCCCGCAAGCCGCGCCGCATGGACTCGGACCGGCTTCGCGCCTGGGTGCTGGACGCGCTGCGCAGGGGGTGGAGCCCGGAACTGATCGAGGGACGGTTGAAGGCCCAGTGCGCCGGCGACCCGTCGATGCGGATCAGCCACGAGTGCCTTTACCAGTGGATCCACGCCAAGCCGCAGCGGGCGCTGGACCTGCGCCAGTATCTGGCGCGCGGCAGGAAACGCCGGACGAGGAAAAAGGGCAGGAAGGCGAAAGGGCCGCGCATCCCGATGCGCGTGCCCATCGCGGACCGGCCCGAGGCGGTCGGATCCAGGAAGGGGTTCGGCCATTTCGAGTCGGACACGGTGGTCGGCGCCGCGCCGTCGAGGCGCTGCATGAACACGCAGGTGGAGCGCAGGAGCCGCAGGCTGTTCGCCCGGCTCGTCGACGACAAGAGCGCGTCCGCCACGGCCAGGGCCGAGTACGAGATATTCAAGGGCATGCCGCCGGCCGCGCGCGTCGACCGCACGTGGGACAACGGCACGGAGGCGAGCCTGCACGTGCTGGTGGACGAGGCGCTGGGCATGCTCACGTACTTCGCCGACCCGTACAGCTCCTGGCAGCGCGGCAGCAACGAGAACAGGAACGGCAGGATCCGCCGCTATCTGCCCAAGGGAACCAGTTTCGAGGATCTCACGCAGGACGAGCTCGACGCGATCGTCGGGGAGATCAACGACACCCCCATGAAACTCCTCGGATACAAAACGCCCAACGAGGTATGGGACGAGGAGATGGCCAAGCTACAATCAAAACAAGCCGACCCGAAACCAGCCGTTGCACTTACAAGTTGAATCCGGGCATTGGGGCGCAACGGATGAGCGGACAATACCTGCAACACATTCTGCGGCGGCCCCACCAACTGTGGCCGAACCGCATGCCCCAACAAATCGCTTACCGAGCACCACGCATACCTCCTGCGAACGAGCCGGCACAGGCAACACCACCACCTGCATATACCGCATGGCGTAATTACTCAAAAAGCCATTATTGTCATACACATTCAGCGTGAACGTCAGCCACGGTCCCTTGCTGTAGAACCTGTTCACCCGCATATTACGCACGGCTTCGCCACGAAGCACCACCGTGCTTCCAGCATCGACGGTCCGTTTGGCCTGCCAATCACGCGCATGGACCGAATACGTGACCGAAGAAACTCCGGGAGCCGGCTCATAACGGATCTCAACCAGCACAGGAACCCCGAAACCACGGAAAAAGCCCAACACATCATCGCAATGCAAACGCACGCCACCACGAACGACGCGATGACGCCGTTGCGATACCAATACCGCCACGTCGGCCACATGCGCTGCCTGACACGGACCATACGCCAGCCGAGCAACGAACCAGCCACCACGAACACGCACCAGACAACAATGCCGTACCGGAAAACCCTACCCACCCAGAAAGGAAAACCAGATTTATCAGCATTCAGCAGCCACAGCACGCCGACGAACACCACGGCCTCCAGCATGTACCACGGCCAATCCAACTGCCGACGAACAACCGCACCGGCAACAGCATCCACACGATCCCACATCATCAACCTTCTCTCATCAAAAACCGCTTCGTAAGGCAACCATACAGTCAGCAGTACGGACAACAAGCCGGCTATCACACGTACCAGCACAGCTCCTGTGCCACACAAGCAGCATCTGCGACTCCAGCGCCAGGGGCCATGTACCGCGAATCATTGTCGCACACATTGATCGGCGTCCACAGGCAAGCCAGGCCATTCGTCACCTTCATGCTGTCATGATTTCCGTGGAAGGCCGGGGTGAGCGCTGCAGAAGCGCAGACGATGGCCAGTGGGGTCTGTTCGTCCGTCCGCCATGGACAGTGGCCGGCCGAATACAGCCTCATGCCTGTGGGACGGCACGCGGATTTGGCCGGTTTCCGCGCGGCGTCCCGCAGGAACGTGGGATGGTAGAGAAATCAATCGTTTGACGTTCGTGGCGTTCCACACTATCAACCGCCAGAACCGCGCAATCACGCCAATCCCCGTTACGGACCATAATCATCCCCCGGGCTCTCTGCGGGACGGCAGACGAAAAACCGCGAAATCCGCGCGTCGTCCCGCACTTCGCCCGGTCCACGAACAGGACAAGCATCACCGATAGACCGAACACACATCTACAGCCGCGACAAGAACCCCAACAGCTAGCCGCCCGCCCCGGATATCGCCGTCCAATAGTAAATCGAGCCCAAAACGCAAACCCAAAGCACTGACTCAGATAATAAAACTCGGATTTTCCACCACAGACAGCGAGAAACTCTCCCCTATACCAAGTATCGTACGTGCCACCTTGCTCGATAGACGAACAATGAGAAGTATCGGTTAACGGGCATGCCGGGCAGGTCGATGGGCTCTGGCGCGGGAACGAAGACGGCGTACCAGCACGAATGGGCCGGCAAACGTGATCGTATACAACACGACGGCGAGGAACACGCTGAGCCATGCGGTGAACATGCCCAACGGCATCTCCTCTACCGGAGTGGTCTCGGCTATGCATGCAACGATCTATCACTCCGATGTTGTGGTCAGTATGCGCGGCAGTTGTTCGTCACGGTTGAGGAAAGAACGCGTTTGGCAACGAAGTAGCGTACGCCGGCCTTCCTCAGTGCGGGTGTATACCATGGTGCAATGCGTCAGGCAGCGGTCCAACTGCCGGCGCAGTATTTCGGCGTCCTGCTGGCGGCGGGCAAATATGGACGGGCATGGGAAGCTTACACCGTACGTGCGCACGCCCCATTCCTTGCCGATGATGACATATCGCGGATTGTTGATGGGCGCGAGTAGCTCCTTCATAACGCCGGCGAACAGCACCTGCTCGCGCCGCGAACCACCAATCAGCATGGCACGCAACGCCGTGAATCTGCGACGTGTCTGGCGGATCGAGGAAGTCACTCACCTCTTTGCCTACCGCGTTGGTTTCTAGGCGCTCAGGTTCCGCAGTCGCCAAATGCCAGACATTGGCCACCTTATCGGGGTCTGCGGCCACGCTGCGGTTGGCGGCCATGCTGTATGCTTCACTGCATCAGTGTAAGGCATGAATCAATAGGTTTTGAGCCCCAGATCGATGGTGAGAATGATGCCGGCGATTACGGCGGCGGCGCGCATGATGTTTGCGGGAATCTTGCGGGTGATGGGCGGGGCGATGTACCCGCCGATGAAGCAGCCGATGCACAGCATGATGGCGGCCGGCCAATCGACCGCGCCTTGGATGATGAATACCACTGAGGCGCTGATGTTCGCGCCTGTGCCGATCAGGGTTTTCAATGCATTGATCTTGTGGAATGGGCCGATTTTGGCGGCATCAAGCATGGCGAGAGCCAGGGTGCCGGCGCCCGCGCCGAAGTAGCCGGAGTAGATGGCGACTGCCACCACGCCCAGCCATACCCACCAGGAATCCTGGCTCATGGGCTGCACGAGTTGTTCCGGCGGGCGGTGAGGTGCGGTAGGGGTGGTTGCGCGCTTGGCGGCATCAGTGGCATCGGTGGCTTCAGTGGCTTCGATGTGCTTGAGTTGCGCGGTGGCATCCGCGGCGGCCTGCTTGGCCTGCATGCGGCCGCGCGGATTGATGGCGATGATCAGCGAGCTCAACAAAATCAGCACTGGTGCGGCGAATTCAAAGACACTCGGGTCGAGTTTGAGCAACAGAAACGCACCGGCCACCCCGCCGAACGCGCCAATGACCACATACGTAATGGAGCGTACCGCTTGGCCTTTGAGTTCTTTGCGCGCGCCCATCACGCCACCGATGCCCGTGCCGACCACGCCAACGGTGTTAGAAGCGTTTGCCAATACAGGCGGAATGCCGAACGCGAGCAAGGCCGGGTATGAGACCAGTGACGATGCGCCTACCGCATAGCCCACGAATCCTGCGCCGATTCCGGCCAACAGAATCAGTAGTAATGAAGTTATGGAAAAGCCCGCAATCATTCCCCGTATCCTTGTCGCTCATCGACCGGCACATTGCCGGCCTTGAGCGAGAATACGCTGTTGAGGATCGGTTGCGGGTTTTATGTTGGAATGTGGACGTAGCTCCTCGCGGAAGCGATTCCCTCAGTCGCCTGAGGCGACAACTCCCCTCGCACCCGAGGGGAGCCAGAAGGAAATCAGAGCGCTTCGTTGTATTCGCGAACCTTGAGGGTGCGGTGGGAGGATGCCACGTTTTCGACGATCAGACGCTTCAGGGCGTTGTCGGCGGCAATGTGCTCGTCCAGCCAGGCGTCACCGAGCTTGACCAGCGTGGCGGGATCGGCGTAACCCGGGTACAGGCCGTTGAGCAAAGCCTCGGCCATGTGATAGGTCTTGTTGGCCCAGACCCAGTCCACAGTCTCGAAGTACTTGGCGGCGAACGGCTCGGCCAGATCGGGGCGCGGGGTGGCGGAGAAGCCACGGGCCACGGCTTCGAGCTGGGAGTTGGTCAGCTCGTCGTTGTGGAGTGCCTGATCCCAAGCCCATTCCTTGGCTTCGGTGGTGGCCATGGAGGCGCGGGCGCCGTAGGCGAACTCGCGGTTTTCCGTGGTCTCCTTCTTGGCGAGCTGCGCGTCCACGTCGTCGTTGGTCATCTCGTTGACGGAGGTGAGCGCTTGGACGATGGTCCACGTGAAGTTGTTGTCGATTTCGAGGCCTTCAAGACGCACGGTGCCGTCCAGCAGACCGTGTGCGTTGGCGGCGAATGCGGCATCGCCCTCCTCGCCATAGCCCAGGTAGGCGGTGGCGAGCTGGAACTGGGTGTCCGAGCCAGCTTCGGCGGCGTTGGCCAGGGTCCACAGCTCGGCGGCCACGTGGCGCAGCACATCGTCGCGGCGGGCTGGCGCCACGTAGTGGTGGGCGGTGGTGCCCATGCAGGCCAGCGCGTAACGGAAGGTGGTGGATTCGGTTTCCGTGGCCAGAAGACGCAGGGTCATGTCCACGAAGCGTTCGGCCGGGAATTCGCCGTCACGGGTCATATCCCAGAAGGCGAGCCAGGTCACGGCGCGGGCCAGGGCATCGTCGAAACGATGCAGGTTGGCTTCGGCGAATGCCTGGGATTCGGCGTCGAAACGAATCTTGGTGTAGGTCAGGTCATCGTCGTTGACCAGCACGAATGCCGGGCGCGGCTTGCCTGCCGCGGCCTCGACGATGGTGGTTTCGCCATCCACGTCGAGTTCGAACTGCTCGGTGCGCACGATCTTGCCGGTTTCGGCGTCTTCGTTGTAGAAGCCGACGGCCAGGCGATGCGGACGCAGCACCGGGTGTTCGGCCGGCGCGCTCTGGGTGAGCTTCAATTCGGCGATGGTGCCGTCCGCGTTTACGGTCAGGCCGGTGGCGATCGTGTTGATGCCGGATTCCTCCAGCCACTTGGCGCTCCAGGCCTTGAGATCGCGGCCGGAGGTCTTCTCCAGTTCGCTCAGCAGGTCGGCCAGGGTGGCGTTGGAGTAGGCGTGGCGGTTCAGGTAGTTGTGGATACCTTCGAAGAACTGCGTGCGGCCCACGTAGAATGCCAGCTGCTTCAGCACGGAGGCGCCCTTGGCGTAGGTGATGCCGTCGAAGTTGACGTAGGTGTCGTTGAGGTCGTTGATCGGGGCGACGATCGGGTGCGTGGTGGGCAGCTGATCCTGGCGCAACGCCCAGCTCTTCTCACCGGAGCAGAAGGTGGCCCAGGCGTCATGCCATTCGGTGGCTTCGGCAGTGGCCAGCGTGGAGGTGAATTCGGCGAAGGACTCGTTGAGCCACAGGTCGTTCCACCACCTCATGGTCACATAGTCGCCGAACCACATGTGGGCCAGCTCGTGCAGCACGGTCACCACGCGGCGCTCGGCCAGCGCGTCGGTCACCTTGGACTCGAACACGTAGGAGTCACGGATGGTGACCATGCCGATGTTCTCCATAGCGCCCGCGTTGTATTCGGGAACGTAGATCTGGTCGAACTTGGCGTACGGGTAGGGCACGCCCCAGGTCTTGGCGTAGAACGCGAAGCCCTTCTTGGTGATGTCGAACAGGTAGTCGACGTCCTTCGCGAAGGCCTTGGCCAACGACTGTCGGCAGTACTGGGCCATCGGCACGGTGCGACCGTCTTCGTTCAGGTATTCGGTGTGCCATTCGGCGTACGGGCCGGCGCAGATGGCGGTCAGGTAGGAGCTCATCACCGGGGTCGGCTCGAAGTCCCACAGACGGGTGCTTTCGTTCGGCTTGTCGCCGAGGGTGCCGTCGAGGGTTTCGCGCGGATCGTCCTCGATGGTGGCAACCGGCATGTTGGAGGTGACGATCCAGCTGGCGGGAGCGAGCACCTTGAAATCGAAGGTGGCCTTCAGGTCAGGCTGGTCGAACACGGCGTAGACGCGGCGCGCGTCCGGCACCTCGAACTGGGAGTACAGGTAGATGTTGCCATCGGACGGGTCGACCGAGCGGTGCAGGCCCTCGCCGGTGTTGGAGTAACGGCACTTGGCTTCGACGGTGACCTCGTTCTTCTCCTTGAGGTCGGTCAGTTCGATGCGGTTGTCCTGGAAGGCCACGGCCGGGTCCAGGGACTTGCCGTTGAGGTCGATGGATGTCACTTCGTCGGCGATCAGGTCGAGGAAGGTCGACGAACCAGGCTTCGCGTTGAAGCAGATGAGCGACTTGGAACCGAAGTTCTTCGCGCCGACCGTCAGGTCAAGGTCGACGTGATAATGAATCGGCGCTTCGATAACGGCCTTACGTTCTTCGGCTTCAATACGAGTGAGATTAGAACCGGGCATGACTTCAATTACTCCTTACGGTCGTCCCTGGATAATCCGGACTACTTGGTTTCTACGGTTTCGACGTCCTGGGCGATGTCGGCCACGACGGGCACGATCATCGGCTTGCGGTGCAGCTGGCGCGCAACCCAGCTGCCGAGCGTGCGGCGCATGGTCTGCTGCAGCTTGTAGGTGTCACGCGTGCCCTGCATCATCTGGTCGTTGAGCTGTTCGACGATCTGGTGACGCACCTTGTCGAACTCGCTTTCGTCCTCGGCCACGGCGTTCAGGTAGATCTTCGGGCCGGTGACGACCTCGTGGTTGTCGGTGTCGACCACCACGAACGCGGATACGAAGCCCTCGGTGCCGAGAATGCGGCGCTTTTCCAGCTCGTCATCGGTCAGCTCGCCGACGGAATCGCCATCGACGTACACGTAACCGCACGGCACGGAGCCGACGACCGCGGCCTTGCCGTGATACAGGTCGACCACGTCGCCGTCTTCGGCCAAGACCACGTTCTGCGGGTCCACGCCGGTCTTGACGGCGATCAGGCCGTTGGCCACCAGGTGACGGTTCTCGCCGTGGATCGGCATGGCGCACTTGGGCTTGACGATGTTGTACATGTACAGCAGCTCGCCCTCGTTGCAGTGGCCGGACACATGCACGGCGGCGTTGTCGCGGTTGACGACCTTGGCGCCGAGCTGCACGAGCTTGTTGATCACCTTGTAGACGCCGTGCTCATTGCCTGGAATCAGGGAGCTGGCGAGAATCACGGTGTCGAACTCGTTGATGTGGATGTCGCGGTGGTTGCCGTCGGCGATGCGGCCGAGTGCGGCCATCGGTTCGCCCTGGGAACCGGTGCACATGAAGACGAGCTTGTCGTCCTGAATGTCGTTGGCCTGCTTCAGGTCCACGACGGTGCCTTCGGGGATGTGCAGGTAGCCGAGGTCGGCGGCGATGGACATGTTGCGCACCATCGAACGGCCGACGAACACGACCTTGCGGCCGTACTTGTGGGCGGCGTCCACCACCTGCTGCACACGGTGCACGTGGGAGGAGAAGCTGGCGACGATGATCTTGCGGGTGGCCTGGGCGAACGCTTGGTCAAGGGCCGGGCCGATGGAGGTCTCGGGCTTGACGAAGCCGGGCACCTCGGCGTTGGTGGAGTCCATCATCAGCAGGTCCACGCCCTTTTCGCCGATCTTGCCGAATTCCACGAGGTCGGTGATGCGGTGGTCGAGCGGCAGCTGGTCGAGCTTGATATCGCCCGTGTCGATCAGGGAGCCGGCCGGGGTCTTGACGTAGACGGCCAGGGCGTCCGGGATGGAGTGGGTGACGTTGACGAATTCGAGGTCGAAGGGGCCCACCTTGAGCTTCTCACGGCCGGCAACCTCAACCTTGGTGGGGTTCTGGTGGTGTTCCTTGCACTTGGCGTCCACGAAGGCGAGGGTCAGCTTGGAGCCGATCAGCGGGATGTCCGGACGCAGCTTGAGCAGGTAGGGCACGCCGCCGATGTGGTCCTCGTGGCCGTGGGTGAGCACCAGGGCGTCGACCTTGTCGAGACGGTTCTTGATGTAGCTGAAATCGGGCAGGATGAGATCCACGCCCGGCTGCTCCTCCTCGGGGAAGAGCACGCCGCAGTCGATGAGCAGCAGGTGACCGTTGTATTCGATCACGTTCATGTTGCGGCCGATTTCGCCCAAGCCGCCGAGCGGCGTGATGCGCATGGAGCCCTTGCGGTACTTCGGCGGGGCGATCAGCACGGCATCCTGCTGAGGTGCGGTGGCCTGCCGGGTGGCGTTGATCTTACGGGACGGCGTACGGCTGTTGGATCCGTTGGCGTTGCGGCCGCGCGCGGAACCGCGACGGCGAGAATTCGTGTTCTTGCTTGTTTTCTTTTGTTCTTGTGCCATAACCTTTTTGGGATTTCTGTTGTGGTGCCTCTGCTCTGTCATGCAGGGGCGGCGGGCTGGCAACCCGTATGCAGCGTTTCGGGCTTACAGCAGTCCGGCAGCGCGCATGCCCTCTTCAGCCTTGTCAAGCTGAGTGGCGTCGGGACCGATGTTCGGCAGACGCATGGTGGTGGAGGGGATAACGCCCTTGACCTTGAGCGCAGCCTTGGCCATGACGGCCTGATAGCCGTCGCCATTCAACGCGTGGACAAGGGGGGCGAGCTGGTTGGCGAGGCGACGGGCGGTGGTGATATCGCCGCGATCGAATGCCTGGACAAGCTGCTGCATGGGGTTGGAGGCGACGTGGGCAATCACCGAAATGATGCCGACGGCACCGATGGAGAGGAACGGCAGGAACAGGCCGTCATCGCCGGAATACCAGGCGAGGCCGGTGCGCTGCTGCTTCTCCACTGCGGCTGCAAGATCGCCGGTGGCGTCCTTGACAGCCTTGACGTGTTCAAGTCCGGCCAGTCGGTCGTAGGTTTCGACCTTGACCTTCAAGCCGGTACGGCCGGGAACATCGTAGACGATGATCGGCTTTTCGGCGGATTCGTCGACGGCCTTGTAGTGGCCGACGATACCGTCCTGCGAGGGGCGGGAATAGTAAGGCATGACGACGAGCACCGCGTCGGCGCCCGCTTCCTGAGTCTGTTCGACCATACGCACGGTGTGTGCGGTGTCGTTGGAGCCGGCGCCGGAAATCACCGGAACGTCGACGACCTCCTTGACGGCCCTGACCAGCTCGACCTTCTCATCCATATGGGTGACGGGCGATTCACCGGTGGTGCCATTGACCACCAGACCATCCGCGCCATCGGCGACGAGGTATTTGGCGAGCTTCTGCGCGGCGGCGAAATCGACGCTGCCGTCGGATTTCATCGGGGTGACCATAGCCGGCAGAATGCGGCCGAAAGGTGCTGGCTCAAGAAGGTGCATGTCATGCTCGCTCATAGTGTTCACCGTACTTCCCATTGTGGACTCTTATACTACGTACCTTGATTGTTGCTGAATGCGTGGCATTATGGCCGGAGCCGGTGGCAATGCCGTGATGCGCGTCCCGGCGCGCTTCCCTGCCTGAAATGCGGGGGCGACTACTGGTCGACTGCGGGTCGATTACAGGTCGAGGAAGTGGTCGAGGCCGATGGTCAGGCCAGCCGGAGCGCCGCCGGCGAGCTTGCGCACGGCAAGCAGGACGCCGGGCATGAAGCTGGCGCGGTCGAAGCTGTCGGCCCGAATGGTCAGCTGCTCGCCGGCGTTGCCGAAGAGCACTTCCTCGTGGGCGTTGAGGCCGCGCAGACGCACGGCGTGCACGTGGATGCCGTCGACCACCTGGCCGCGTGAGCCGCCATCGGTTTCGGTGGCGTCCGGCACGGGGGCGAGTCCTGCGGCCTTGCGCGCTTCGGCGATGCCGTGGGCGGTGTGAATGGCGGTGCCGGAGGGGGCGTCCACCTTGGTGGGGTGGTGCAGTTCGATGACTTCGGCGGATTCGAAGTATTTCGCGGCCTTGGTTGCAAAGTAGTCGGCCAGTACGGCGGAGATCGCGAAATTAGGTGCGATGAAGACCTTCTGGGTTTCGGGCTTCGGGCCGTTGGCGATGGCGGATTTGACCTGGGCGAGTTTCTCGTCGGTCCAACCGGTGGTGCCGACCACCACGTCCACGCCTTGGCCGATCAGGGTCAGCACGTTGTTCAGGCTGACGGACGGCACGGTGAATTCGACGACCACATCGGTGTTGTCGGTGGTGACCTGGGTCAGGTCGTCGCCGGCATCCAATGCGAGCGCCAGCTGCGTATCCTCGGCGTTGTTCACCGCTTCGACCACGTGCGAGCCCATGCGGCCCTTTGCTCCGACCACCGAAACCTTGATCATGTCTTCTTCCCTGTCTACCCGTACCTGCCCGGCAATGTGCCCGGAACGTTTTCCAATCGGCAATCAGCCTATCACCGCCAAGCCCTCACGCCAATATCCCGTCCACAGAATCGAGCTCCCTCTGACAAGCCGAACCGTGAAGTCGAGCTCCCTCTGATGAGCCGAACCGTGAAGAAAACGCCGGAGGCGTTTTTAGGTGAGGGCGAACGACAGTGAGCAATAATTCAGTTGGCTGAAAGCCATCATTTAATTGCGTTCGAGCTGGCCGCGAAGCGGACTGAGGGAGAGACCCCCGGCGAAGCCGCCAACCATCCATCAGGCGTAGCCCGATTCCGTTTCACCCACGCCGCTTGGCCAAGGCCCATCCGGCCAACGCCAATGGCACGGACGCCAGCGTGAAGATGAATGGCAGCATCATGCCCACATGAGGGTTGGAGGCGTCAAGCACAATGCCGGCCACGGACGAGCCGATCGATGTGCCGACCGTGCCTGCGGTGGTTACCCAGCTCAGTCCTTCGGTCAGGGATTCCGCCGGCACCAGATCCTTGACGATGAGGTTGCCGGTGGCGAACGTCGGCGAGACGGTCAGGCCGGCGAGGATTTCGAAGACGCCCAGCAGGATGAGATTGTCCATTGACAGCCGGAAGAACACGTAGCCGACGGTCAGCAGCGATAGGAACATCACCATATGCGCCCAATGGGAGCCTTTGAGTCGGCAAGAGCCGAACACCAGCGCGCCGATGCACGAGCCGACCGCGAACATCGCCAATTGCAGACCGAGGAAGGGCTCAAGTCCCATGGATTTCATGGTGGCGGTAATGGACACGTCGAAGGACGTGAAGCTCATATTGAACACGATGAACACGGCGAGCAACGGCAGTACGCCGGCATAGAGCAATACGCTCTTGGGCTTGGCGCCGCTGCGTTTGAGCTGGCGCAGGGTCAGCTGGTCGGCATCTTCGCTTGCAGCGGGGCTGCCGTCATCGTGCGCGGCCACGGTGACCTGTTCCACGATGACCGGCGGCTGGGTGGATTTCAGCGAGAAGAATATGGTGCCGCCGATACCGCATGCCACGGTGGGCACGAACAGTTGGGATACCGGATGCACGGAGGTGGCCAGCCAAGCCGCCAGAATCGGCCCCAGAATAAAGACGATCTCGTCAATGGCGGCTTCCATGGCGTAGGCCGTGTTGAGCAGCTGTTCACCATCTTCCACACCGCGCAACGCATAGGACCAGCGTGTTCGGACCAATGCGCCGAATGAGAACTGCGTCAGGCCCATGATGATGGCCAGGACGAACAGCAGCGGAATCGGCACGCGCACCAACGCCGCGAAGGCGAAGGCGAGCATGGCCACGATCTGCACGGCGAGCGCAAGCCGGCCCACGCGGGCTTGGCCGAAACGGTCGAAGGCGCGGGCGTAGAACGGGGTGACGCAGCTCATGGCCAGCACATAGGCGGCGCTCATGGTGCCGGCGATGGTCCAATTGTCGTAGAGATGGTTGAGCGCCAGAACGATGCCGAGACTCATCATGGAGATCGGCAATCGTGCCACCGCGCCGGACAGGCAGAACGCCTTGGCTCCGGGCAGCATGAACAGGCGCTGGTAGGGCGAGTGGGCAGCGGACGACTTCGAAACCGCGCGAGTCGTGGACACAATAACTCCTTACTGGTGCGTTGTCCGGCACGTGCGCCCGCCCACACGTGCCATCCGAGGGTAGCGGTTCCCGAGCAACGTCACGCGGTGCGTTTCAACCGCGGACCGGTACGTGGCCAGTCGTCTTCATCGTCGGAGATGCCTTGCGATGCATAAGGTCTCTCCACCGGTGAAGGCCGTCCGATGCTGTACAGGTCATGAGCCTTTGGGCTCAGTCGTTGTCAGATTGTTCGGGAATGCCGGAGCTCAACTCGGTAAGGATTTCCTGTTTGGTTTTCGCGCGGGCGTGAAGCTCGCGCAAGCCCTCGTCGGGCTCACTGACATAGTAGAGAGTGGCGTCGATACTGTCCAATTCCACACCTTCGACCGCTGCCAGCAGCAGTCGGTACATGTCGAGCTGGGCGAGTTTGCGGGTGATGTCGTCTGGCTTGGTGGGCCGACGACCGGTTTTCCAGTCGACCACGGTAAAGCGTACGGTGGTGCTGGACGGGTCAAGTCCACCGATGAATACCGCATCGAGTTTGCCATTGACCAGGCCCACGCCCGGCACGTCTACGACGATGGCACGCTCCGTCCACGCCGGGATGCGCTTGGCCCACGATGATTCGGCCAGTCTGCGCTGCCACGCCACCAGCTTGGACTCGGTGGCATTGTCGCTGCTTATGGAAGTGGCGGATACGGCGGATACGGATTGTTGAGCCGTGGGCTGTGGGACAGCGGGCTGCCGTGTGGATGGCTTGCGGCATTGCCGCTCCCGTTCGGCCAAATCGGCCAACATGGCTTCCCGGGAAACGAATCCCGCATCCTGACCTGTATGCGGCATGCTTGGTTCGGCTTCATATGCCAGTACCGCTTCATCCGGTTTACCGGCATTGATGAATTGCTCGGCCCACGCATGGAACTGCGTGCCGGCTTCGGCCGCCGGAGACGATATGCGCGGAATCGGGCGGATAATGCTACGCCAGTAGAGGCGCTCCTCCCGTTCGTTCATGCCACCTACGCGGGCTTGCAGGCTTGTCACGTTCTGGCGTCCTGCAGCCAGAACGCGTTGCGCCTTGGCTTTGACTGCCTCATCAAGCGACTGGCCGCTGGCGGCATCGGCCATCAAATCGGCGTCGTCCACCAGCAATTGTGCCCGTTGCAGGAGTGGGCCGGCGTCTTGGTGCTGCTCAAGTGACGAGGAATCTGCGGCGATGACATCGATGCCGCGTGACAGCTGTTCATGCACCGCGTCGCTGAGGGTAGCCGGCCACGGCAATTCGGCGGCGGCATTCGTCTGCGTAATCGGCGTTTGCCACGCCTCCCCCACCACGGCGTCACTGTATGCCGCGGCATGCTCTCCGATAAAGAACCCTTCGGGAGGGGCAATCGCTTCGCCTTGCGCCGAGATCAGCATGGGCTTCCCGGCATTGGCGGCTTGCAGCCGTTCCACACAGTCCTGAGCCGATATCGCATGTTCACGGGCTTGGAGCGCGTCATGCACTTCAAGCCAGAAATTGGATGGCTGAGCGGCGCGAGAGCCTTTGGGCACCACTGACGGGTCCCGCCCGGATTCGCCCGTATAGGCGCAATAGGTCATCAGGGCATCTTCCCGCGCACGGGTAAGCGCCACATACATCAATCGACGTTCGTCGGCATGCAGCCGACGCCCATATTCCTCCGCCTGCGTCAAATACCAGCCGGATGCATCCACTTCTTCCACGCCATCGCCGAATTCGCGCATGGAGCCGAACACTTCATCATCGATAAGCTCCACATCATCCAAAGCCGCCAACGATGCGATGGGGTCGGCTTCCACATCGGCATCATGGGGGAATCGCGGCAAAATGCCGGCATCGGCGCGCATAGGCACGGGCACGGCGGTGGGGTTGGTGAGCCAGGAGTCGGCGGTCTCATGATATTCGGGTGCGGTCCAGTGACCTTGCTCGGTGCCTCCCGTATGGTGTTCGTCCAGCACGATCTTGAGATGGTCGCCCTGATTGCTGGGGAATCCGCCGGCGGTAAGCCCCACTACCGCAACGGCATCCCATTCCAACCCTTTGGACTGGTGTACGGTCATCAGTTCCACATCCACCGGAGCGTCGGGGAGACTGGCGGCTTCATCCTCCACCGAAGCCAGATGATCCACCCATGTGATGAACCCATGCAACGAGGGAGTTTGCTCAGCGGCAATCTCTTGCGTGTACGTATCCACCAAATCCACAATCGCATCCATAGGCATATGCGCCAAAGCGGGATTGGCGCGGTGCTGCGGATTATGCAGCACACCGGCCAATACGGTGTCGATGTCAAGATCCAACGCTTCTATGCCGGCGCGAATCACGTCGCCCAGTGGCCGTCCGACGGCATCATGCACCTGACGGAGCATCACCGCGGCCCGGGTTATGGCGTTGCGCCCGTGTGCGCTCAACCGTTCAAGCAGTTTTACCAGGTCGCCGCGTAGCAATACATCTGGCAGGAATACCGCATTGGCCACCTGGTCGCGGTACTCACGCACCACAGCCGCCCATTCATTCGCTGGTGTATCCGGTTGTGCAAGGCCGGCCTGCACCAATGCTTGGAAGCGTTGTTCCATGTTCTGTTCTTCAGCAAAACGGGCCAACATGGTCAAATCCGCTGCGGACATGGTGAATCGTGGCGTGGCCAGCAAGCGCATCAGCGATCCCGTATCGGTGTGGTCGGCGGCCACGTGCAGCAACGCCATCAGATCGCGGATTTCCGGACGTTCCAACAACGCGGAATAGCCGACCACGAATGTGGTCAATCCGGCCTGTTCCAATGCCGCCTGATATTCGGGCATATGTGATTTGGACCGAAACAGCACGGCGACCGGCACTTTCTGTTCGCCCGGCATCTGTTCCTGTTGTTCGGCTGCGGAACGGTGCCGTGCGATGGCCGTCTTGCAGAAACGCACTACGGCGTCGATCTCCTGCCCGGCCGTGGCGAAGCCCAGTACTCCCAATGTTCCTTCAGGGGCATCAGGCATGGGGTCAAGCGATGAGACATCGACCTCACGCATCAATGAGCTGGAGGGACGCGACGGATTGGAGCGCAACGGCAGCGTGAGATTATTGGCGGCTTCGAGCACTATACGGCTGTTGCGCCTGGTGACGGACAATGGGAATGGCTTGTATCCGGCAGGCAGGTGGAAATCTTGCTGGAACATACGGAATGCACCAGGGCTGGCACCACGCCATGCGTAAATCGACTGGAACGGATCACCCACCGCGTTGACGGCGGACCTCTGTGACGCATCCACATGGAACAGTGCTGCCAGCAGAGCGGCCTGCGTGGTGGAGGTGTCCTGATATTCGTCGAGCAGCACATGGCTGTACCTGCGGCGCGTGCGCTCTCCGATGGAGGGGAAGCGCTCGATAAGCTGATACGCGGCAATGGTGAAGTCGGAGAATTCGGCCATATTGCGTTCCCGCTTGGCTTGGGCATAGGCCTCCACCAGCTGGAGCAGAATATCGCGTTTGCGTGTGGTCTCCAGCAGCGCACCGCAATGATAGGCGCAGCGGGCGTGCAAATGTTCGGCACGGTCATCGAGCTTGGCTTGCCAGCTGGCGTCGGTATCTTTCTTCAGTCGTTTGATCTTGGGGATTTTCGGCTCGTCCTCGGGCATGGGTTCGTCTGCGACGGCTTGCTGCAATCGATTGATGAATGCCGAATCCCATTGCCGTACTTGATTGATCGCATCATCGAAGCTGGTGCAGCCGGCACCGATCATGGCACTGCCAATGGCATCCGACAACGCCAGAACACGGTTCGCCAAACTGGAGAAGGCGCCAAAATCCTCACTGAACGCCAGATCCATGTGACTGTCGATGACTTCGGTGGCCAGTTGAAGCGCTCCGGCTGCGCTCAATGGTTGCGTGTTCTGATCGAATCCGACAAGCAGTCCATATTGGCGCACGATGGTCTGGAAGAAGGCGTCATACGTGAAAATGGCCGGCTTGAGGAATGCCCGATCAGACACCGTGGCGGTCGTAGAGCCCGCCATATCACCGGCCACTGCGGCGGAGACGCGTTCCAGCAGTTCGCCTGCGGCCTTGCGCGTGAAGGTCAGGCCAAGGATGCGTTCAGGTGCCACACCTCGATTGATAAGCGCGATGATGCGTTGGGTCATCGTAAAGGTTTTGCCGGAACCGGCCCCGGCAACCACCAGTACGTCAGCATTGACTGGCGCATCGATGATGGCGGCCTGTTCCGCACTGGGAGTGAACGTGCTCATGCTTGCCTCGTTTCGAAAATTGTGTCGATCTGGCCCGCACAGGCAGGGCAGACGTTCTTCATACGGCAGAATCCGATATGGGTGTCTTGCGGATGGGCCTCGATGATGGCCGACCTGCTGGCCGCCGCGGCATAGAATACGCGGGCGATCATGGTCAGCGACCATAACGTCTGCGTACCGGCGAGCGCGGCGAATTGCGCCCACGCTTCGGCACTCACACCTTCGGGAGGAGTAGCCGGATCTATGGCGGGTATGTCGAAGAAACGGTTGGGGTCTTTATACCAGTATCGTGGCGTGAACGGTTCGGCATTCAACGAACCATCAGTGAACAGCGGCGGCTGGAAGGCGCCTTCCGGGGCGTAGCTTCTGGCTGGTGCCGCATTCTGCCCGACATGGAACAGCGCGCTTTGGCTGATATGCGGCATTGCGGCAAGTGCCTTGGCACCGCGCGGCCCGTCTTCGGGGAACACGAGGCCAAGCTGATAGCACACGAGCTGCAGATCATTGAAAATCTGTTTGACCGTGGGCGTTCTGCCTGTTTTGTAGTCAATGAGGCGAATGCATTCGCCGCCGTCTGCGAGTACGCGGGTTTCCATACGGTCGATGCGCCCGGACAGTCTCACGGTCAGATGCTCGTCCATGCCTTCCGGCCACCCTCCGACCAGTGCTCCCATCAGACGGACCAGCATGTTCCGATCGATCGGGTGCATGCCGGGCACGGCATTGTATGCGTCGAGTATGTCACGCACATCGAATCGTGCGGCAAACTCCCGTTCGCATTCGGCACCGGCCAATGCGCCAATGCTGAAGTTGCTGGAGTTCTTGCCAAGATACGTTTCCGGATCGGCGTCGCTGCGCACAAAGTAATCGGCGATGTTGCGCAGGGCATCTGCCGCGGACTCGTCCTTACGGGTGGCCTCATAGCGGTTCCGGGTGTCGGCTATGGCATTCGGATCGGGGCGTTTGCTCTGATAGATGGCATTAAGCCGTGCCGTGACAGCCTCGATGCGGCGTTCCGTGCCGACCGTGGAGTCCAAGCCCAGTGTGGCCAACGTCTGGGCATTGTGGGAAAGATGGTCCAGCCCTTCCTCGCTGCCTTGCTGTGCAACCGCATGGATGAGGGTTCCGAAGCTGGTGGCCACGGAGCTGGGGCGAGGACCGGCGAACCGGTTCTCCAGCATCCAGCACACCGGACATGCCCATAGGCTGTCGACCGCCGATGGAGACAGGGTGACCATGGGTGCGGCCTGCGCATCCGTCTTGCCTTTCCCCGTTTGGATACCGTCAGACTGTACACCGCCAGATGACGCGCTGTCGGATGAGGCACTGTCGGATGAGGCACCGCCAGATGACGCACCGCCAGATGACGCGCTATCCGATTGGGCCGGCGATTCCACGAACGCCCAGCTCTGCGGATTTGCGGCGCGCACACCATGCTCCGACAGGAGTGTCAACGCAACCGCGGCGTCCTTTGCGGCAGCCTGCTGCGGTTGAGCAGTGGCCAGAACCGCGCGGGCGGCGCTGACCAACCCACGTGGGTCGGCGTCCAATCCGGCCAGATCATATTCGGCGGATCCTGTATGCGCCCCCACTGTGGTGAAAGGCGCCTGTTGCCGGTTGCGCGGATAGTATTCCGGCAGATACCCGAAAAGAAAGTCCGAGGGGCTCATGCTGTCGTTCCATACCGCGCTGATCATGATTCGCCGTGCACGGGTCAGCGCGACCAGGAAACCCTTCTTCTCGCCCGACAGCACAGCCGCGAACTGCGGATCATGCCCGGTTTTGTCACTTTCTTCAAGCGCTCCCCTCAGCACGAGCTCGGCAAGGTCTTCACCACCGAACATGGTGTTGCGCCCGGCGAGGTTCGGCCACACGTCTTGCTGGACCACCGGTATCCACGCATATCCCCAGTGGCGTCCGGCCGCGCCTGCCGGCGTGGTCAATGTCACAGCGTCTTCCACCGGCCCTATGTGGGCCAAGGAATCGGCCTGCACTTCCATGCCCCGAACCTGTGCCATGAATGACGTGATGTCTCGGCTGGCGGTGGAATCATCGGCGAACTGGAACAGGCGCATTGCCGCGTCCAGCCGGTCATTGGCCGTGCGCCCCTCTGCCGTGTTGAATAATGCCGCACGCTGCCAGACCGGTGCCAGACCGGTGGCGTTCCAGGCAACAGACAGTGCATAACGCGGCTGTACGCGCTGGCTTGCCGGCAGCCGCTCCAAGCCGGAAGCAACGCTGCCCACCAGATGCCACAGGTTCGCAAAAGCGCGGGCCTGAGGGTCGTTGCCAAGCACCGCATGGATGGATGCGAGCGCAGCCTGCGCCGGCGCGGCGGCATCATCAACGGCAAGCATCACGTACAGCGCGTCAACGCCAAAGGCCAAGTCATCGTCGGACGGTTCACCGAGTATTCCGACAGACACTGGCGACGGAACCACTGATGAGGATGTTTCACGACCTGTTTCACGCCGTGTTTCATGGTATGTTTCACGCAATGTCTCCCATGCCGTCGTCAGAGAGGTCAGCATGGCATCATCCGTGGCGAGATGCGCCAGCGACTCCAGCGCGCTCATGGCCAATTCAATCGGAGCGAGCCTTGCAGGACGCCCTTGACCGGGTCTGCCCCCGGCACTCACCAACGGGCCGTTCATCAACGTGGCCACTCTAGTCCTTATATATGCCGCGCAGGAAGCCAACGTCATCTGGCATTCCGCCATTCCCTCGGCACGCAATCGGGCAAGCTCCACAAGCGCGAACAATCCCTGCACGAAAGTCTCGTCCTTCAAAGGACGGGTGACCGACGAATACCGCACCGGCACGCCATCTCGGCGCAGTCGTTCGCCGAACAGCCGCACGGCGGCATTGTCGTGGGTGATGACCGCCATGTCGTTCCACCGAATATGCCGGTCGAGATGCGCCCGCTTGATGCGCCAGACCACATCATCCAGCTCCTCACGTGAGGATCGGTACAGGCCGGCGGTCACCGTGCCGTCCGACTGATAATTCGCTGCATCGACTCCGCCCAGCATGGCGGTCAGCTTGCCGGGACGCTCGGCCGGAGGCAGCGGCTCGTCTTCCGGCGAGGGAATCGACAGCGAAATACGAGACGCGATCACATCAGCCATCGTCATGTGCGACTGATCAGCGCCGGTACTGCCGCCAACCAGCTGTTCTTCCTTGGCTTTCAGCCACCCTTCCACGGCACGGCGCATCAGATATTCCGGATACGATCCACGGAAGGTCTGCACCGATTCATCCGAGTTGCCGACCAGCACCAACTTGACGCCGGCATTCCCCAACTCCTCCAAGAAGCGCATGCCGGCCAGCGTGGTGTCTTGAACATCATCCACAACCAGCAGCCGGGGCAAGCCCAACGCCTCCATACGCATAGGTCGGCCGGAATCATCCGCGTGATCGGCGGCGAATGCCTCATGCACCACACGAGCGCCTGCCACCAGCAAATACGAGGCATCCAAACGGTATTGCCCCGGATATGCCGCGCTTTGGGCTGCAATATATTCACGGCGCAACGCGAAAGCCAAACGCCATTGCACCGACAATCGCGCGTCCTCCGTCACGGCGTCCAAAAGACGTGGCTCTTCGTGAACGCCTACACCGAGCTCGTCCAATCGGGCCAGCATATCGCGCAACTGGCTGATAAACGCATCTGAAATACCGCGAGTGAACCTATCCGCGCTGGTCGAGCCGCCTGCCGACGTCGGAGACAGCGAATCCGACCCTTGTTGCGAGAGGCTTGATTGTGCGGAAGCGGCCGAGCCGGGCATCTCGCCGGCACCGGCATCGCGTATGAGTTTCGCCCAGTCATCCTGGGCAAAGTAGACGCGTAGCAAATCACAGGTGCCGCAATCATCTCCCGCTACGGCATGGCGCAGATGCACGGCCATGACTTGACGCAGCAAAGCATCCTGTTCCGCACCGTTCAACAATCGAGGCGACGGCAATCCAGTTCCCTCGCGCGAAGCTGATATGGCCCGGAATGCCACGGCACCCAGCGTGGTGACCGGCCTGGCCTGCACGGAAAACCCGAGCTCACGAATCACCCGATTGCCCAATGCGTCGGCGGCCACACGGCCGGATACGGCCATCACCGCCTGCGTGCCACCGTAGCGGCGCAGCCCCGCCATCAACACCGATAAGGCGAATTCGGTTTTGCCGCTTCCAGGCGTGCCGACAATCAGCCTCGCCGCTCCATCACGGTCGATGCCGTCCAGCACTGTTCCAGGTTCAAGTCTCGTCATCATGGCTCCAGCCTAAACCCGACCGTCACAGAGGGAAAAATTTTACCGAACCCGACGAAGAATCGTACCCTTGACGGTATCCTGTAGAACGAATGCAGGGAGAGCGCATTTTCCAAGGAGGGAGGGAACAGATGGCCAATATTCCGATGAGGCCGCCGAAGCTGCCCGGATATGATTTCGTCCAGATGTTGGGAAGCGGTGCCACCGCCACGGTGTACCTATATAACCAGCGTATGCCCGCACGCCCGGTGGCGGTAAAGGTCAGCGCCAAAACCCTTGACCCACGGGCCGCTGCCCTGTTCAACCGCGAGGCCAACTTCATGGCCAAGCTGTCATCCCACCCGTACATTCTGCCGGTATATGGTGCCGGCGTCACCTCCGATGGCCATGGCTACATTGTCATCGAATATGCGCCGGGCGGCACCTACAACAGCATCATGAAGGCCCGGTCCATGACCTGCGAGCAGGTACTCGACCTCGGCATCAAGCTGTCAAGCGCGCTGTTCACCGCGCATCGCAGCAATATCATCCATCACGACATCAAGCCCAGCAACATTCTCATCACCTCGCAGGGTTTGCCTGTTCTGGGTGATTTCGGTATCTCCACCGATGTGTATGACCGTACCGAAACCGGATTCTCGCCGCCGTGGGCACCGCCTGAAGTGCTTCAGCATCTGACCAATGGTTCGGAAGCCGCCGACATCTATTCACTGGCGGCTACCCTGTACGCCATGTTCGTCGGCTGCTCGCCATTCCAGCACGAATATCATCCACGTTCGCAATCGGAACTGATTTCGCTGATCGTCAATCAGCCATTGCCTCGCCTCAACCGCCCCGACGTACCGGCCGATGTGGAAGCGGTGCTGCGCCGGGCCCTGAACAAGGACCCCGACCAGCGGTACTACTCCGCGTTGGAGTTCGCACGCGCCATGCAGCGTGTGCAATTCGCATATTTCGGGCATGCCACTCCCGTTACCGTGGAAGGGATGCCGGCCTATCCCAAAGACATCGAGCGTCGGCGCCGGGCCACGGACCAGCGAGATCAGACCACCCGTTCGTCACGGCGATGGGTCAAACCGGTGGGTATTACCGTCGGTATACTTGCGGCGATCACCGCAGCGGCACTGATATTCGCCTTCGTGGTCGTTCCCCGCATGGACAGCGCCACCGGATCAGATACCAAACAGGTGGCGACGCCCGGCACCAAGGATGATGACAACAACCGCAATAATCAGGATGACGTGATCACCGATACCGCGAACGCCCAGATTCCTTCCCCGGAGAATCTGAACGGCACCTATGCGGCGGATGGGTCATCCGTGACGTTCACCTGGACGAATCCAGACCCGCAAAGCGGTGATACCTATGCGTGGGCCATAGTGCAGGGCAGCAATACCGACCAGAGCGCGCAAACCGTCACAACGTCAGATCCCACGGTGACCGTCAACGCGCAGGAAGGCTCGCAGACCTGCATTCAGGTGTCCATTGTGCACAAGAACCGCCAGATGTCCGTCAGCCCCGCCATCGCCTGTGCGGCCAAGCCGCAAGAGTGATCCGCTCGCCACTGCCGGGCATACCACCTTGGCATTGCGTATCGCATCAGGCATGCGCCCGGCAGTGGCGAATTCACCAAATGGACAACAGGAACGGCAGGTATTGGAACCGTAAAGCGTTGTCATTACACTAGCAACCAGAGAAACCAGGGTTCAGGGAGTTCAGATGGCCACATCGTCCCAGTCATACGATCGTCGCCGACGCATCAGCGCGGCTTTGCGCCGCCTTATGCCCTCCGGAGGGCATACGTGGACGGTTCCCGTAATCACGCTCCTGCTGCTTCTGGGACTTGTTGCCGGCGCGGTGATCATGAGCACCGTCACGCGCCGCCATGTGCAACTGGACGATGGCACCGTGTGGGTCACTTCGCTGAAGAACCAGAAGGCCGCACGATTCAACGTAAAGAACAAGGAGGCCGACGCCGGCGTCTCCTCCTCCGCCCCACGATTCGACATCGCGCAGCATAATGGCGACACCATCCTGACCGAAACGACCAAAGCCTCCACCATCAAGGCATCCACGGTCAGCACCGGTGTCAAGACTGACATCAAAGCCAACACCACCACTGTGGTCGGCGGGGATACCGTAGCCCTGATCAACGAGAAGACCGGCAATGTGTGGACCGGCTTGTCGGAAAACCTTGATTCCGTGGCCCCCACCACTTCCGATCCGAAAATGAAGCTGGGCGAGGGCGGGCGCATCGTAGTAACCCACGATGGCAAGGTCTACGGATACCGTCCATCCGACGGTATGGTGCTGCGTCTTGACAATCCCAGCAGCGCCAAGGCCAAAACCCTCGAATCGCTGACCGACGGCAAGCAGCAGACCGTTGAAAGCTTTACCGTCATCGGGAGCACGCCGGTAATCGCAACCGGCAAAACCGTCATATTCAAGGGCGGCCGCGTCGATGTCGACACGACCGGCACCCTCACCCTTCAGGAGCCTCCCACCGATGACGTACAGTCCGATTGGGTGGCCGCGGCATCACCGAGAGGCCTTACACTTATCCCGTTGAAGTCCAATGCCAAGGCGAATTTCATAGCCAACGGGGGCAAGGCGAATCCGGCACGACCGGTATCGTCCAAGGGCTGCGTGTACTCGGCTTGGAGCCAGAAGGCCAGCAACTACATTCGCGCCTGCTCCCCCGCGGATACCAGCGTCAAGCCGCAAACCCTCGAATCCGTCAATACTACTTCCGAATTGGTGTTCCGCACCAACCATCGCCTTGTGGTGCTCAACGACACGGTTAACGGCAATGTGTGGAACCCTGAGGATTCCACCAAAGTCATCAAAATACAGTGGAACAAAATACAGGCCGAGCAGACCGAGAAAGAACAGCAGAACAACGACTCGGCCAACAACCACCACGACTTCTCCAAGACCTGTTCCGCACAATCCGGCCAAATCAAAGCCGAGGATGATGAAATCGGCGCACGAGCCGGTTCGGAACAGATTCTCGACGTGCTGCGCAATGACGAGCAGACCGATTGTTCCGTGCTGAAAATCACCAAGGTTGGCGCACCAAACAACAAAGACGTCACCATTTCGCCGATTTACGACGGCCGGTATCTGCAACTCGATGCCTCCGCCACATCCGCAGGCACCGTTACCTTTACTTACGATATTTCCGATGGCCGCGGCCAGACCTCTTCCGCCACGGTGACCGTAACCCTGAATGATGGAGGCAACCACGCTCCCGTACAGTTCGACACTCCTCCCGAGATCGATGTGGAGCAGGGAGCCAGTTATACCGCCAATGCGCTGAGCAGCTTCAACGATCCGGATGGAGACCCGCTCACTCTGGTCTCCGCTGTGGCCCAGAACACCGACCCGGTGCAGGTGTCCACCCGAGCCGACGGCCAGCTTACGTTCAACACCGGTGCGCTGGAGTCGGGACGCGTGGGCGTCGAGGTCACCGTCTCCGACGGCACGGCGACCGGCACCGGCATGGTGTATTTCTCGGTCAAGCCCGCGAACACCTTGGCCGCGGTCATCGACCCGGTAGCGAAAACCACCGTTCCCAACACGGATACCGTCGTCAAGCTGTCCTCTTACGTGCATGGCACTTCCTTGCAGCCGGCACAGCTGACTCAGGTGGATACGCCCAACGGCGCTTCGACGACCACCAATGCGGCGGATATGTCGTTGACGTTCAAGGCCACCAATCCCGGCACCTATTATGTGCCCTACACCATTACTCAAGGCTCGATTCCGGCCACCGGATTGGCTCGCGTCGAGGTACAGCCCGCCACCGGCGAGGCCGCCAAACCGGTTGCCGCCAACGATGTCGCCCTGCTTGGCGCGGATAATACCGCCATTGTGGAGCCGCTCACCAATGACGTCGATCCGATGGGCGGCGTGCTGTCCGTCACCACGGCGAGCGCACCGGCCGACTCCGGCATCAAGGTTGGTCTCGTCAGCCATAAGCGCGTGTATATCACTGCGCGTCAGGTGCCCACGAAACCCGTCGCCCTTACCTACACCGTGGCCAACGCCTCCGGAACCGCCAAGGGCACCATCGTGTTGCAGCCACCGGCTCTGACCACCTCGAATTCAGTGCCCAAGGCCAGCAATATCAATGCCCAGGTGCGCACCGGCGGCATCGTGTCCGTGGATGTGCTTGACCATGTGGCCTACTCGGATGGCACCACGGTCAAGCTCAAGAACAACCTGCAATACGACAAGGAGACGTTCAAGGGTCTGGCCTTCGTCTCTGGAGACACGGTCCGCTACCAAGCATCCAGCGAGACCGGCAACTTCCCCATCACCTATACGGTTGAAGACAATCTGGGTAATGTGGCTTCCGCCAATATCACCATTACCGTGCATAAGAGCGACGCAGCGAGCAAGGCCGCGCCAACCCCGCATGACGCCGAAGCGCAGGTTGCCGCCGGACAGAAGGTCCGCATCCCCATCACACTGACCGGTATAGACACGGATGGCGACGACGATCAGCTGTTGGGTCTAGGCAACAAGGCACCCACGCTGGGCCGCATATCCGAAGTCGGTTCCGACTACTTGGTCTATGAAGCGTATCCGGATTCGTCCGGCACCGACACCTTCTCCTATGCCGTGGAGGATTGGACCGGTCAGCGCGCACAGGCGCAGATCCGCGTGGGCGTATTCCAAGGATCGTCCGACTCCGGCGTATACGCCAGGGATGACGAAATCACGTTGAGGCCCAATACGGCCGCAACCGTGCCGGTCGCGCAGAACGACATCTCCGGCGACAACACCAATCTGACCGTCGACAAGCATGTCGAGGTCCAAGGTCTCGACGGGGTGAGCGTGAAAGACAACATGATCTCCTTCACCACGCCCGGCAGCGCCACCACCGCCTATATCGCCTACACGGTCAAAGACAAGGCCGGCTTGTCCGATACGGCCACCCTCACGGTAAACGTGGATCCGAATGCCGCCATCGAGCCGCCTACCGCCTACGACTATCGTGTGCCGTCCGCCGCTACCATCGATAAGAAGTCCGTGGATGTGGATGTTTCCCAGTGGATCGCCAATCCTTCCGGCACAGCCAATGAGCTCAAGGTCGGCGTGCATCCCTCCGCCAGCGCTCACGCTCACGTCAAGGGCGGTGAGCATTCGACCACCATCACCGTCGACCTGACGTCACAGGCGCGAGCCGTGCCTTACACGGTGACCAATACGAAATACAACATCACCTCCACCGCGTTCATCCAGGTACCGGCCTATGGTGTCTTTCCGCCCACGTTGCGTCCCAAGGCACCGGAATTGAAGGTCAATTCGCGTGAGACCATTGAAATCAACATCAATGACTATGTTCGCGTCGGTGCCGGCAAGGAACCGTATATCGAAAGCGCTGATTCCGTCAGCGCCACCAAGGCTTCCAACTCCGATTTCTACGTGAACGACAAGACCCTGAAGTTCACTGCGGCAAAAGACTACGCAGGCCCCGCCTCCATTACCTTTACCGCTGTGGATGGCAAGCAGGGATCGGATAAGACCAAGATTATCAATTCCGCAGTGATCACTCTCCAGATCACGGTGATAGGCCGCGATGTGCCGCCGCCCACGTTCTCGTCCTCCACTATTGATGTCGAGGCGGGCGCGGACCCCAAGACCGTTGATCTGACGGCGCTCACCCATGCACCGTCCGGCGTGTATGACGACGAGAAGCAATACACGTATTCCGGCGGAAGCTCATCGTCCGGGCGAATCACCGCTAACCTGTCCCGTTCCGGCAGCTTGCAGGTTTCCGCCACCAAGGATGCCGCTCCTGGCACCACCGCGTCCATTCCCGTGCAAATCGCATACGGCGCGGGCACCGTGAATGCCGGTGTGACCGTGCGCGTAGTGTCTTCCACCCGTCCGCTGGCACGCGTCGGCGACAAGACGCTGAAGATCAAGGCCGGTGCCAGCGATGCCGTGAACGTGCTTACCGGCGCGTACAATCCGTTCCCCGATTCCTCGCTGACCGTCATCAGCTGCAAGGCGGATGACGCCGCCAAACTCACTATCGCCGGATGCGATGCCTCCGGAAACGTCACCATCGCCGTCGCATCCGATCCGGGTGCTTCCACGAACACCGTGCTCGTCACCGTGCAAGACGGCAGCAAGTCCAAGGATCGTGAAGTCACCGCATCGATTACCGTGTCCGTGATCGACAAGCCCGAGCCGCCACTGCTCTCCCCCGTAGCCGGGGAACCGCAGGACAGCGCGGTCAGCCTCACATGGACGCCCGGTGCCGCCAATGGCAGCCCGATCACCAACTACAAGGTCAGTTGGACCGGCGCCGCCACCGGAGAGAAGGATTGCGGTGCCGTCACCTCATGCCAGGTCACGGGTCTGAAGAACGGCAAAACCTATTCCTTCACCGTCGCCGCGCGAAATGACGTCGGTTGGTCCAAACCGTCCACCGCCGTCGAAGCCACACCGGACAAGGTGCCGTCCGCTCCCACCGATGTTACGGTCACAGGTGGCAATAAAACCGCCAAAGTGACGTGGAAAGCGCCGAGCGGTGATTTCAGCGCCGTCGACAACTATTCAGTGACCGTCACCGGTGCAGGTGCTCCGCAGACCAAGGAAACCGGCAATACGGCCACCGAGCTGTCGTTTACGTTCAACAACAACGACATTTCCGATGGCACCGCCATTACGGCGACCGTCAAAGCCCATAACAAAATCAATTGGAGTGCCGAGTCCGCAGCATCGCCGTCAGAGAAGATCTGGGGAGACCCGGATGCGCCGAACATTGCGTTGTCGAACAACGACACCACAGTAACGGCGAAAGTCACTCTCGGCAACAACCGCAATGCCGGCTGCCGGCGAATTTCCTTGGGAGGAGACGTCAAGGACACCATCGATTGCAGTGACGGTGGCGCTACGTTCGATATCAATGAGAACGATTTGAACACCCGGGAAATCACCGTAACGGCCACCGTGGTGCCGCAGCGCGATGCTTCCGCCGGCACAGGCAAGAGCAGGTTTGTCCCGCAGTACAAGGTCCAGCCGCCCACTGACGTCTACACCACCGGATCCGGCAGTACATGCACCGTGCATTGGACCAAGCAGGGGCATGCGCAGTCCTACAACGTGACTGCCGATGGCATCGATTCCGGTACAGCTACTAACCGGAACTCACTCGACTTCCGAATGAGTCCTTGGGCCAAATGCAATACCGCATCGGTGCAACAGGTGTTCAACGGCGCTACCAGCGATGCCGCCACCGGAGGCCCGTACAATGGCGCTCCCTACACCTATGAGAAGAAGGCTGTAATCAACAAACCGCAGGAGCTGCGCTGGTCAGACAACGCTCACGTCATTAACGTCACCGGCGGTTCGGTTGAGGTCTATGGCAAGCAGGCCACCGTACAAATCATCATCAATGGCCAACCGTTCACGTGGAACCCCGGCCAGCCATTGGACGTCACCGACTTGGCCGTGGCCGCCGATGGCAACTACACGTGGAGCGTCAAAGTCACCGGCGGGCCGGGATACTCCGGTCTCGACAATACGGCGGACGGCAGCAGCGTCGCGGGCACACGCCCCTCTGATTCCTCGGAGGGGACCGAGTCGCTCAAATCCGGTACCGATGTCACCACTTTGGCCAAGAACCCTTGGATTCTTGGTTTCGGTAATACCCCAATATCGTCAATCACCATTCACAAGCAGTAGGAGAACATCCATGAGCGAGAACATCGACGACGCGACGCAGCTGTCTGACACGACCCGTCTGTCTGACAGCACGCAGCTATCCGACGCCACGCACTTGTCCGATGCCACACATCTGGCATCGGAACCGCACACTGGCACCACCCCGAACACCGAGACGGCACAGCAACCCGTTGCGTTGCCTAACCTGCCGCAGCGGCCGTCACAAGCGTCGTCAGAAAAGCCGTCTCCTACTACTGATGCCGCCTCCATTCCTGCGGGCGATGACAGCACCGTGCTCAAGCCGCGCAAGGACGCGACGCCAGCCATCCCGCAGCAGGTCGGCATGCCGGCAAAGACCAGCACGCCCAAAGTCGCGCTTCCGCACTTCGGACGTAAATCCGGCAAGCAGGCCGCTACTGCGAATGCTGCCCCCGCCACCCAGACCTCCCGTCAATGGACGACCACAACCGCCGGCAAGACCGCAGCATCCAACGCCGAAACCGTGGCTGGTCGCGGGCCGGTAGCCAATCAGCAGGCCGCCGCGCAATCCCAGCCGCAATCCCAGCCGCAGCGTCAGTCGAGCAAAGCCGCGCAAGCAGCCGCATCGGCACTGCCCGCCAGCATCAATTCCGGACTACTGCCCCAGCCCACGGCTCAGGTCCGGGATTTCCAGCAGTCCTTCAATGCGCTGGTCGAGAATGTCTCCAAGGTGGTTATCGGCAAGACCATTCCCATCAAGCAATGCGTCACCGCACTGATGGTCGGTGGCCATATTCTGCTTGAAGACAACCCCGGCACCGGTAAGACCCAGGTGGCCCGAGGCTTGGCCAACTCCATTTCCACCGGTTTCAAGCGTATTCAGTTCACGCCCGATCTGCTGCCTTCGGATGTGGTGGGTGTGACTTTCTACGATCAGAAGCGCGGAGAATTCGAGTTCCGCGAGGGCCCGATTTTCGCCTCCATCGTGCTGGCCGATGAAATCAACCGTGCATCGCCGAAGACGCAGTCCGCACTTCTGGAGGTTATGGAAGAGCAGAAAGTCACCGTTGACGGCGTCACCCATGATGTACCGCAGCCGTTCATCGTGATCGCAACCCAGAACCCCATCGAGCAGCTCGGTACCTATAAGCTGCCTGAGGCGCAGATGGACCGCTTCCTTATCAAGACGTCGATTGGCTACCCGGGCCATGATGTGTCCGTCGATATCCTCAAGCAGGTCGATATCACCGACCGTGCGCAGACCGTTTCCCCGGTGCTGAGCGGTGACGATGTCATGCGGCTGCGTCAGGTGGCCTCTGAAATCTATGTGGATGATGCGATTCGTGAATACATCGTCAGGCTCGTCGATGCGACCCGCCACAACGAGAAGATCACAGTCGGCTCCTCCATGCGTGGCGCTTTGGCGCTGACCCGATGCGCCCGTATCTGGGCCGCGGCCGATGGCCGTGCCTACGTGGTGCCGGATGACGTCAAGGACCTTGCAGTGGCCGTGCTCGCACACCGTATCACGCTGACTCCGGAAGCCACCTTCGATGGCGCGACTCCGGAAAGCCTGATCGCACAGGTGCTCGAAGACGTTCCCTCCCCCACCATCGGTTCCTGATAGGGCCTGGAAAGGTATCCGACCATGGCATCTACATCCGCCGCATTACGCCGTCGCCGGCGCGCTGAACGCATGTTCAAGCGCGCGGTAAGACGCATCAGACGGTTCTTCGCATCCTACGTCTCGCCCTTGGGCTGGGCGGTAACGGGCGCAGGCATCGCATGTCTTATTGCGTTCCTGCCTCTGGGCTGGTATGAGCTGCTCGTATTCGGCATCGTGGCGATGGTGATGATGCTCGCGGCAATCGCGCTTTCCCTCGGCAACACACGCTTCCACGCGTCCATCGCCGTATCCGATCATCGCGTGACCGTGGGAGACACCATATCCGTTATCGTCGGCATCGACAACACCGGCAAAACGCCGACAACCACGGCACGCGGATATCTGCCAATCGGCGATGCGCATGAACGATTCAACATCCCCATGCTGGCTCCCGGGCAATCCAAGCAAACCGATGTGGAGTTCCGTACGGTATCGCGCGCAATACTGCCCATCGGACCATTGCGCATCCGCAAGGGAGACCCGTTCGGCCTGGTGCGTCACGAAAAGGAGCTGGCCGACCGCATCATCGTATTCATCCACCCTCGTACCGTGCGTCTCGATACCTTGAATGCCGGCGTGCCCCGCGATCTGGAAGGCCAACCATCCGGCCAGATCGTGGATGATGATCTCGACTTCTACGGATTGCGCGAATACGAGCCGGGCGACGACGTGCGTAACGTCCACTGGCTGAGCTCCGCGAAAACCGGCACGTTGATGATTCGCCAATATGAAGCCACGCGCCGCACCGACACCTCGGTGACCATCAGCGTGAACCCGGATGAGTACGTCAACGGCGAGGAATTCGAGATGGCGGTGTCCATCCACTCCTCCATCGGCGTCAAATGCCTGCTGCAGGATCGCCCGCTGTTCTGTCACGCGGGCAACGCGCACGGCCAGCCGCGCAACGCCATGGAGTTCCTCGACAACGCCAGTGCCATAGAGCCTGATCGTGAGGATAATCCGAATCTCGCCGAGGGCACGCTGAAGCACAGTCCTGATGCTTCGTTCTATTTTTTCACTGTTGGATCGCTGAAAGACATCGAGCAAATCAAGCGCATGACCTTGGCCTTGCCCCGATCGGCCAGCTGCGTGGTATTGCAGGCCAGCGCCGGCGCCAATCGCGGCATCAGAAGATTCGCCAACTTCACATTGGCCACCATCGGCGAACTCGATGATCTCCCACTGATCATGGGGGTGCTCGCATGACCTTCGACCAGTCCAGTATCACCAATACCAATACCGCTGCGTACGCCGGATCGAGCGGCACATACACCGGCACTTCCTCCGGCACGTACACCGGAACCTCCACCACCACCGGCTCCTGGGCCGACTCCACACATTCGGTTATCTGGATGACCAGAGGCAATGTGCTTCGCGGCATGGGCCTCAGTCGCCAGCCGTGGGGCAAACGAATCACCAGCCTCGTACTCATAGCGGCGATGATGTTGCTGGCGCAAGCCAATCTCATCGACGTGTACGGCGGCGTGGCCACTTGGGCGATCGCCGCCGTACCGGCCACCTTGCTGGGCGCGATCATCGCTCTGGCGGGCATGTTGCCGGCGTTGCGACTGTGGTGGCAAATCGTGTTTCTGGCGTTTGCCCAATTCATCATCGGTCCGGTGGTAACGCTGAGTTCCACCACGTCCCATTACGTGATTCCCACCTTGAAGACCTTGAGTTCAGGTTGGGAAATGACGTTTGGCTCGTTCAAGTACATTATTTCCGTCGATCCGCCTCTGGGCACGCAAGACGGCGTGCTGCTGGCGGTATGGACCATCGGCCTGTGGCTTACGTTCCTCACCGGCGTGTTTGCCATTAATGCCAACGCATGGTTGTCTCTGGTGGGAGTGCTGCCCCTTGCGGCGGCCGTGGCCGTATGTGCTCTGCTGGGTACGGACAGCGGCTGGCAACGTGCCATCTGCGGCATTGCCTTTGCCTTGCTGCTGATTATCTGGCTGTCTTGGCGTCTTGAACTGCTGGAATGGGGGCGCTGGATATCCGCGCTGATCATCGTCGTGCTCGCTGCCGGCCTTGCTTTCGGAGGCACGTTGCTGGTGCCGCAGGACCGTTTCGTGCTGCGTGACCGCTACGATCCGCCGTTAAGCCCCTACGATTACACCAGCCCGCTCAGCGGCATGCGATCCTATATCAAGGACCACAAAAAAGACGTGTTGCTGACCGTCCATAATCTGCCGGCCGGAACACCAGTCAAACTTGCGGTGATGGATCGATTCGACGGCACAGTATGGAACCTGTCCGATTCTTCCGAAGCCACGGACTCCTCGAATTATCATCGCGTGGGCACCACGATCAAGGCGGATGAGCAGGGCGAATCCTTCACTGCGACCTTCACCGTCGATCAGGGATTGACCGACACCTGGCTGCCGCTGGCGGGAGCAGCCACTGGCGTGAGCTTCGCCAACGATGCCGACAACGGCAATGACACGTTCTACTACAACACGGATACCGATTCCGCCATTATTCCCGCCGGCACGCGTAAAAGCCTCACCTATACCGAATCCGGCATTATCGCCCGCAAGCCCACCGATAAGCAGATCAGCAGTGCGGCCGCGGCCCGCATCACCCAACCGGAAGCCCAGGATGTTCCCGATTCGGCCAGCAAACTGGCCACGTCCATTGCCGGCGGACAGTCCTCGGGCGGTGCCGCAGCCACGGCGTTGGCCGACACATTGAAAGACTCCGGATGGTTCTCTCATGGACTCGAAGGCGATTATCCCTCCGATGCCGGCCATGGCAACTACCGTATCAACAAGCTGCTGGCAGGCACGGCCATGGTGGGCGACTCCGAGCAATATGCCTCCGCCATGGCACTGATGGCTCGTGAGCTGGGACTGCCCTCCCGTGTGGTCCTGGGCTTCCTGCCGAAAAACGAGGATGGCGAAATCACCGATGCCCGCACGGAGAAGACCTCGGGCAATGGCACCAAAATCGAATTCACCGGCAACGATGTCACCGCTTGGGTGGAAATCAAATTGCAGGGCCTGGGATGGGTGGCGTTCTATCCGACGCCCAAGGAGACCAAGGTGCCTGATGAAAACCAGAACCTGACGCCGCCGAATCCGCAGACGCTGGTCCGGCAACCACCGGTGCCGTTGACCGATCCGCTGCGCGATCAGACGCAAGCCAGGGGCCAAAGCTCATTGGCCGGCGCCGACGCCGATGATTCGCCGACCAACCTGTTCTGGGTGCGGTTCTGGCGAGTGACCCGCAAGGTGGCCCTGTACGGCAGCCCATTGTGGACCCTACTCATCGTCTGCGGTCTGATTCTGATGTTCAAGGCCATGCTGCTGGCGCGAGCGCGGCGGCATGGCAGTCCGAAAGCCCGTGTGGCAGCAGGTTGGAATGCCATACGCATGCTTGCCGAGCAAAGCGGCATCACAGCCAAGGGCACTCGTCGAGATCAGGCCGGTGCCATCGCCCGTCAACTCGGCACAGATGACCAGGCTTTGATCCAGCTTGGCCGGGAAGCCGACTACGCCACGTTCTCGGGGCAAGACATTGAATCGGGCCAAGCCACCACATATTGGACAGGAGTCGACCAATTGCGCAAGGCAATGCTCGCTTCTTTGCCGCGTTTCAGGAGGATACGTACACGACTTTCCCTGAAAAGCGTGGCTATACTGTCAAATAGACACGCAGCCAAGTCGCACACGACGCATGTCAAGCGCGCGCGTAAGAAGGGGAAGACGTCATGACCACAGGCTCCATCCGTATCGCGATGACCAGTGACGTGGGTCTTAGGCGCAAGAACAACCAAGACACCGGATTCGCCCAACAGGGCGTGTTCATGGTCTGCGACGGCATGGGCGGCGGCAAAGGCGGCGAGCAAGCAAGCCAGTTGGCTGCCCAGCATTTCGCGCAGCTGGCTTCCATGCCCTCGCGCACCCGCCATGACATCGACGACACCCTGGCACAGGCTCAGCACGACATTCTCGATTTGGGTGACCGTCTCGGCGGCGTGGCCGGTACGACCTGCTCCGGCCTGGTTTTGCCCCAGCCTTACGCAGATGCCATCAATGCCCACAGCGCAGCTCCGTTTGACGACGCCGACTCCCCGGATTTCTCGGACCAGACCTATGTGGTCAATGTCGGCGATTCCCGAACCTACCATCTCAGCCCGCTGCCGGATGCCGATGCCCCCGCCACGGATATCATCCCCGTGTGGGACGCCTCCTCGCTGACCCGCATCACGCGGGATCATTCCCAACGCCAGGAGGCTATCGATTCCGGTCAGATGCTGCCGGAAGAGGCGGAGGCGACCATTCCACGCAACATCATCACCCAATGCCTGGGCGATCCGGACGGCATAGTGCCCGACGTATATGTTGCCGATCTGACCGGCCGTTTCATCATCTGTTCGGATGGATTGCACGGTGAAGTGTCAGACGAACAGATTGCGGCCATCGCCGCAGCGCATTCCAGTCCGCAGGAAGCCGTGGACGCCTTGGTGGCGGCCGCGCTCGATGCGGGCGGAACCGACAATATCACTGTGATTGTGGCCGATATGCCACTGACCGAACCCGAACATCACGCGTTCAGCGCTTTTAAACTGGACGAGGGCGAGGACATTGGCGCCATTGAAGACGCAACACTACAAACACTACGGACCATACGTTCGGCATAACCGAGCGAACATAAGGGGGTAATCCCATGGTTGATTATGATGCTGCGGTCGCTGCCGTACAGGATCCGAACGCGGACCCGATTCTGTTGGCAAAAATCGCCTACGAGAATCCGGAATTCGGCGCAAACGTCGCCGTAAATCCGCGTTGCTACCCCGGCTTGAAGCGTTGGATCGCCGAGTTCGGCGATGAGCGCGCCCGCGAGACCCTGGCGCAATACGGGTTCACCGCCGAGGCATTCGGCGGCCCGGTCCAGGATCAGGAAGCCCCGTCACAGGCGGCCCTGCAGGCTGCCGAGCAGCAGCCTGCAGACGCTTACGCCGCCGACCAGTACGCCGCAGCTCAGCCCGCTGCCGACCAGTACGCCGCTGCTCAGCCCGCTGCCGACCAGTACGCAGCCCAGCAGCCCGCGGCTCAGGCGGCATTCGAGGAGCCTGTGGCCACCAATCCTTATGGCTTCACCGCCGAACAGGCCCTGACCACCACCGACCAGATGCAAATCGCCCAGATTGCCCAATACGCGCCTGAACTACGCGCCTGCATCGCCCGTAATCCCAACACCTATCCGGCACTGATCGAATGGCTGGGCCAGCTCGGCGACCCGGCGATCAACGCCGCTTTGGCTTCCTGTCAGTGAAAGGACGGCATCATCATGGCCAAACTTCCCTACCCTCCAGCACCTGAACTGGGTTGGTATTCTGACGATCCGGTGGAAGGTGCCCTGGCCTCCGCGGCCGGCACCGCTGAGCCGCAGCACAATGATTATGGGCAGCCGGATACCGGCACCGCGCAGGCCAGTGGCACTTTTGCCGCCAAGCCCGCCGCAGCCACCTCTGCGCCGGCGGATACCACGCCTCATGCCGCCGAAGGTGACATCGAGGATTGGGACAGCACCGTGCTCTCCTCCTCGTTCACGTCCAAGGCACCGAAGAAGACGTACCTGCTGCATAACGATGTCACCGGCCAGACCATTGTGATCGACAAGAGCACGTTGCTGGGCCGCAAGCCTTCCATGGATGTGCCGCAGGGTGCCAAGGCGGAGCGTATCGAAGACCCGACCCGCACCACGTCCCGCAACCATGCCGCCATCAGCATCGACACCGATGGCGCGCTGTGGATCGAGGACTACGGCTCGTTGAACGGTACCTACATCATCACCAATGGCCAGGAGACACAAGTCACCAAGGGCACACCGCTCAAGCTCAGCGCGCCTGCCACGGTGCGTATCGGAGACCAGTTCTTCCAGTTCTCCGAACAGCAGTGACCGCTGGACTGTACAGGCCAGCGAATACTCCAGATATCAATAAACCGCAGGTAACGTACCAAGCAAGCTGTGAGAACAACTTGTACCCGTACGGTACCTGCGGTTTATTGTTGCCGTTGGCGGGCGGTCAGTGACGGTTGCTCGGCTATGCCTATACCGGGCTGGGCGGTCACTGACCGCTGAGCGCAGTAGTTACTTGTTCGAGTCCGACTTGTTATCGCTGGATGAGCTCGACGAACTTGACGAGTCCGATGAGTCCGTAGAGTCCGACTCCGAGTCCGACGAATCCGAATCACTCTCGCTTTGCGACGAACTGTTGCTCAGATCCGGCGCGGGATCGCCCGGGGCCTGACCGATGGTCACAATCACGTCTCCGCTGGATTCCGGACTCCACGCCATCCATTCCATAACGGAATGGTCGCATACCATGGAATCATCATCCAATGGCAATTGCGTGTACTTGCCCACGGACTTGCCTTGCGCATCAACGATAATCTGCTCATCCGTGGTCTTCACGTATATGGTCTTGGTCAGATAGTTGATGCCCTTGAAACTGCCGTCGGTCAGCAACAGACGACCCCACTGCGGCCCATCCAACACTTCCGTGGGCTTCAGATCGGACGACAGCAGGAACACGCGTTTGCTTTCGTTGCCGTTACCATCCGTCTGCACGTAGAGAGTGCCGTCGGAGAATTGGTCAACGGCTCTGACGTCTTCATCCTTGCTTAGTCCCAGCACGTCTTTCAACGATTGCCGTTTGCCGGTCGTGCTATCGATGACATAACTATAGTCATAGGTATTACCGGTCACATATATATTCTTGCCGAGATACCGCATTCGGCTCAAATCACAACTTGAGTAGTCCGTATCGCAGTAATTCAACGGGAAACTCATGATTTCCTTATTGTCTTCGACCGAATACAGGTGGTAGGAATTGTCCTTCACCAGATATGCGTCGTACAGACTCACGCCGCTCGCGGAAGCCTCGACCTGTTTCGTATACTGGTATCCGTCAGAATCAGCGGTGATTACGATTTTGTCCTGGAAGGTCTGCAATACCTTGGCAGCATCGCTGTCGTGAGTCACACCCATCACCTGCGTATGGTTGATGGTAGCCGACTGCTCACTCTTGTTGGCGGTGTATTTCTCATCACTATGCCAGGTCTTTTTGATGGCCACCATATTGCGGGATTCAGCAAGCAGCGAATATTCGTACCCCTGCTCATAATCGATGAGATTGTCTTCCTCGGTCCGCAAATCGATGCGGTCGGACAATTCGCCGGTTTCAAGATCGACTTCGTGAGCGAACAGATGCACGCTTTCCGGCGTGGTGTCCACCGCCTTGGTCTTCACCGCGTAGAACACGAATACGGCTGGATTATCGCCGTATGTGGCGGCGACTTGCAGCTCGGAGTACTCCTTCTCCCCCGATTCGAGCATGGATACGTGGATTTCCTTCGATTCGTCCAATGACGGCGTCCAAATGCCGAAGGCATACTCGCCGCTGCCGTCCCGGGAATCACTTGAGGATCTGGATGACGAATCCGAATCGACCGAGGAATCTCCATCCCAGCAGTGGATGACGTTCGAGACCATCGCGCCGCCAGTCCACTTCCAGTCACGTGCGGAGTTGCCGTCGCATGAGAAATCGGTCATCGTCACTTCGGTGACCGCCGGCTTGGCGGGCTCGGGTTTGGTTTTCTCCTTGGTCTTGACTTTCGCCTTGGTCTTATCCTTGGGCTTCGACTTGGTGGCGGACGTGGTCGTAGACTTGGTTTCGGCCTTCTGCTGCGCATTGCGCCAGAAAATAAAGCCCGTAACGCCGCCGGCTACCAGCGCTATCACCACGATAATCGCTATGATAATCGGCAGTATTTTACGAGGCTTCTTGCCGTTGTTGCCGTCACCGTTCGAAGTATTGCCCTGAGTATTGCCGACGACATTGCCATTACTCTGTACCGGAGCTCCCACTGAAGGGACGGCACTGGCTGGCATGCCATTGTTCGGGGCCGGAGTTCCCGCCTGGGGAACGGCACCAGCAGAGCCAGCATACGTTCCGGGCGTCTGGCCGCTCGGAATCGGACTGCCAAGTGCCGGAATACCCGGGATCGAACCGTTCTGCGTCGAGCCGTTTGGCCTCCCAATGCCGGGCTGTGGGATATTCGCCTGAGGAGTATTCGGCCGAGGTGCGCCCGGTTGCGGCATGTTTGGCTGCGGCACACTAGCACCCGGCTGCGGAATCCCGCGCGATGCCACTACCGTGGCATCCTCTGGCACCGGGGCTCCGCACCGCGTGCAGAACATCATATTGTCAGGAACTGCATTGCCGCATTGTGCACATCGTTTCATGGTTCTTCTCCCCCCGCTATCAGCGTCATCGCTTCGGTTCTTCTCTGCCTTCTATTGTAGGAGAGATCACGAATGTGTCGTCGGCCAGCGTGAAATCGCCGCCAGATGCCACATATTCGCAACCGCCGCTTGCCAGTTCGCGGCCACCTACCGCAGTGCCGTTGGCCGAATGATTGTCGGTGATGCAAAAACGTCCATCATCCAGCATGTCAATCACCGCATGGATACGACTGACGTTCGTATTGCCGCCCATGTGAATGTCTGCGGTTTTCGATCGCCCGATGGTGGCTCGAGTGGCGTGCACCGTTATTGCTTTACCGTCGCGCAATCGTGTGACGGTAAAGCCTCTGGACTTGTCCGTGTAGAGGCGCAGCATCGTCTCGCCTTCGCTGTCGTTCTCGTCGGCACGCAGTGCTGTGCTGACGGCGCTGACAGGGAGGATAGGGCGAACGACGTTGTTAGTGGCGGGAACGCGAGCGGCGGCAATGTTGTTGACGGCGTTGGTTGCGTTATGGGCGGTTGCGGTGTTATCGGTGTTAGCCTCGGCCACGGCGGCAGTTGCCGCGCTGTCCGCGACCGCTGCGGCAGTAGCGGCGTCACCCGCGGCCGCAGCAGCCGCCACATTGGATGCCACACCGCGGGCGAAATCTTCACGGATATATTGTTCGCGAACGGGATTCTCACGAGCGGGCTGCGTTTCCTGCTTGCGGGGAAGATTTACGGCAATCGGCATTGCAGGAGTCGGCTGTGTCACGGGCGAGGACGACGTTACAGGAGTCGGCTGTGCCGGTGCCGCGTGTGCTGCCGGCATTGCAGGAGCCGCCGGCGTTGCATGCGTTGACGGTGCCGCGGAAGTCGTCGGCATTGCGGCCTGTTGCGGCGTCGTCTGAAGTTTAGGCTTGGAGCTCAATACTGTGGCGCCAAATCGCGTGGCACCGACCATGGTGCCGTCAGACACTACGGTCGCGCCGAATTGCGTCTCCGAACCATTATCTTCATGAGTCGACTGCGCTGACTGCGCTTGACGCGGCTGAACAGTGCCGGGCAGCAAATACGCCATAAAATCATGCAGAGCATCTGCATTAACCAGTGAATTGCGCCCCAGGAACTCGGCGAGCGCACGCTGATAGCCTTGCACAACGGCATCCTCAAGCCGGGTCCGGCGTGCATCGGCCAATGTCTGCAGCAAAGTGGTGGCGGTGTTGCGATCGGGTTCCAGTCCCAGCGCCGGCACCACCACGAACAGCGGATACCCCTGTGCGGAGATATACACGCTTTTGGGGTCCCACTGCACGTACGACAGCGGCACGCGATGCTCCTCGCATTGCTCCATAACGGACAATACCGCCACGAGTATGCCCACATATTGGTCGCCAGGCACTACCGACCTCAACACGCCATGCATGGTCTCGCAATGAGTCACGTCGTAATAGAAGAGGATTTCCGCGCCATTACTTTCAAACCGGAACGGCAGCATATACCAATGGCCTTCAGCAAGCCATTGCTGCCTGCCCAAGATCCAACGACTCGCCTCGCGTGGTATGTATGGTCAGCGTCTGAGCCCCCGTACGCCGATCCTTAACAGTCTTCGCTCTCATAGCACTTAAGTCTAGTCCTGTACCAAGGCCAACGCTTTGCGGAGACGCAAAACTCGTCAACACAGTAACACAACTCCGGCTAAGTAACTTTACCAAAAAACTAAAAATTGGTAAGATAAGGTTACCAGTTTTCCTCAATATTGGTAAGGTAGCATTACCGTTTTCTTGAAAGGCACATTATGGCAAATCCGATCATCGCCGAAAAGCTGCGCGATTTTAGAATCGAAGATTTCCACCCGATTGTGCCGCGCGACTTGGATCTAGGTAAGCCACTGACCCCGAGAGTAGGCAATCTGGTGAAGGTCATCGTTGGCATGCGCCGCAGCGGGAAAAGCTACCGCCTATTCCAAGAGATAGAGGCCCTACATACATCCGGTGTCAGCTGGAACCAAATCTGCTATATCAATTTTGAAGATGACAGGCTCGGCGACATCACTCCAAGTGTGGGTGATGAAGTAATCGAAACCTTTTGCTCCATGCATCCCGAAAGCCTAGACACCGGCTTGTACCTGTTTTTTGACGAATTACAGGAAATGCAGAACTGGGGCGCTTGGCTACGTCGCATCGTAGACACCACAAAAGCAACGATCTATGTCACCGGCTCTTCCTCGAAAATGCTCTCAAAAGAAATTTCCACCGAATTTCGAGGCCGAGCATTGGACTTCGAGCTTTTGCCTTTCTCATTCCGTGAGTTTGTCCGCGCGCGCGGTATCGCCGAATCAGAATTGCTCAGCCGGAACGAAGCAGCTGGATATTCCACCAAAGAACGATTAATGCTGTCGGCCGCATTGATCTCCTACCTGGAAGAGGGCGGATTCCCAGCAATCGAGGGACTGCCAACGCCTCAACGTGTGACCCTGCTCCAGTCATATGTGCAGCGTGTCGTATCCCGCGATGTAGTGGAACGTTATGACATCGCGCGTCCAAGAGTTGCCTCCGCATTGGCACGACGCTTGCTTGGCAGCAACGGCAAGCCATTGTCTATTCGCAAGATAGAAAACGAATTGCGTTCAGCCGGACTAGCCACCAGCCGTGTGCTACTGGGAGATTTATTGGAATATTTTGAAGACGCCTATCTGGTGTTTCGAATGAAAGACTTCTCTATGTCGCTCAAAGAGAGCACCACTTCCACATCAAAAATATACGCCATAGATCCCGGGCTGGCCGCAGCCTCAAGCATGGCAAGCGCCAGAGATGATGGCCAACGATTGGAAAACGCCGTTTATCTCGAACTACGCCGCCGAACCGCAGGTTATCGTCGCGACGGCATATCGTCATGCCATACCAAGGAACATGGCTATGAAGTTGATTTTGTGATGGGCGATGCACTCGAACATGAACAATATGAGCTATATCAGGTCACGGCACGCATGGATGATAATCGGACCATCGAGAGAGAAACCCGCGCGCTCTGGGAACTCATGGCCGAACAAAAGCTCCATGAAGGAACCATCATCGTCGGCGATGGAATCGAGCGCGAATACCGCAACAGCAATTATGTCATCAAACAAGTGCCCGCTTGGAAATGGTTCGTTGCGCATGAGCCCCGGTAAACTTCACCGGCCATGTCAGATTCCTGAGATGGCAACCATGATGGCAAGGAATATGAACAGAGTCTCGACCCAGATGAGTTCGGCGGAATACCACATCCAGAACGGTTCGACCCGCTTGCTGGCGCATTGACGGGCAATCGCCACTTCGCTTGGCAGCACCGCCCAAGCCATAAACAGGGCGACCAACAACAGCACAAAAGAAATGGGCACCCAACCGCATTCCACCAGCACTATGCCGAACAAGCCGATGCTTGCCGCGATTCCAATGCCAATCATGGGCTTTGCCGCACCCTGCCTTTGTCTGCGAGGAATCACGGCGAACACGAAAGCAATCACGGCAAACACAATGTCCCCTACCACTGCGGGCCACATCCCAACTACCGTGTCCGATTCCTTCAACGGGCCAGGCACGCCGCTTCCCGCGAAATGATCGATCACGCCGTCACGTACGCCACGCATATAGAGGATCGTTCGGCCCAAACCGGCACCCAGCATGCGCGAAGTGCCTTCCCAGAAGCACAGCATCATGATGTGAAACAACGTGCGTTCACGCGGCCAGATGAACGCGGGCAAGACCAACAGTATGCCAACCACCGGCAATACGGCACACACGCCGGCCATGAATCCCAGGAAATCGAACGAGCTACCATCGATGCCCAGCACGCCCAGCCACCACGGATCAAACCCGATGCTCAGGCTCATGTTCACCCACCATGCCTGTGCCAACATATCCGCCACAGACAAAGCGGCAAGCACGCCGATCCGCCAATACACGCCGCCCATCGCATACACTGGACCGGCACAGTCCGGCACCACACGCATGTCGTCATCGACATACCGCAGCACACCAAGGCCCTCAAGCTTCACCCTCGGCTGCCGTTTCGCACGTTTCGCCATAGCAGTTCCTCCATGAAATAAATCGGGCCAGTTCGCCTTAGCATTAGTGATCACGCATTAGCCAATCATCCGAACAATAAATCTTCCAATGCCGTAAATACTTTTGTTAGTCTGAGGACGACGGGAATCTTGCTTCATCGGATCGATGGCATAACTTTTATCACATAGTTTACTGAAACATCAGCAATATCAATTTGCGGAGTGGCACCAGTTACCACAAACACATGCTCCCCATACGGGATGAAAGTTCGAAGCGACGCCACATGACGATCGGTTTTATCACCCTTGTCATCAACCAACGACGTTATTGATTGCGCCTGAACCGCAGTCCCCATTTTCGGCAAATTCACTTTCTGCAACGACATGAATTCACCATCACCAAGTTAGCCTGTTCATTAATGGAATCGAACGCGAATACCACAGAAACGGTTTGGTAATCAAGCAAGTTCCCGCTTGGAAGCAGAAGACGCAACCGAAAAGCCCACCCAATAAGCCACACCTGCCACTTGCTCTTAGCCCTCCATTGACCTGACGCCCATCTCCGCGGAACCATTCAAGAACTGGTCGGCGAGACGCACGTATCCGGGCATATCACCACTGAGCAACGCCAATCCCATGTTGCGAGCCGCCTTCACGTCCGCGATCCATGTCAACGCCACCACCGCAGCCGCCGCACTCATATCCAGCGCCTCCGGCGACGAACCATCGTCACGCCGGCCACCACGACGAGCCGTCATATCCTGCCCCATGCCGGCCAGCATGATGGGCAACGCCGGAACCCCGTACCCACGCACGCAATCCCGACAATCCGACAACACCCCCAACGCCTCATGCAGCGCCTCCCCATCACGCTCGTCCACCGCACGCATCAACAACGACGCCAAACGCGCGCCAACAAGCCCACGCGCCTTGGAATCCACGAAATTCCTATCCAGCCACGGACCGGCCACAACGTTAGAACACGCATCCCCGGATTCCACACCAGCCAGAACCCCGCACGCCGCTTCCACATGCTCGCTATCGAACACATACTGGCGGGACGCACGCACCACTCCGGCATCTAATCCGATCGCCGCATCCGACAGAGCGGCATCCCATGCAGCATCAGCAACATCCGCATCCACAGAATCCGTGGAAACACCAACAGCATCGGCAACCGAAACAGAAGAACCCGATGACGAGCCAAGACCAGCACCGGATTCACGGAAGGCCAGCACCTCCTTCATCCGCTCCACACCCCGCGAATCGAACGACACCGACACATACGGCATCATGCCATCCAACACCTCCAGATACCGCCCCTGCAACAACAAATCCGTCCACACCCGCGTCACATCATCATCAAGAGACCAACGCAACAACACCCACGCACCCATACGGCACACCGCATCAACATACCCCTCCAACTCGTCAGCACTCTCCTCACCCGGCAACGGCATCCGCCCCTCGGCAACACGACCATACGCATCCAACAACGAACCATCCGCCCGCCACAACACACGAAACAGCCAACCGACCATTCCGCTTTTCCCCACGACGGATATCACCCCATCAAGAAAACGCATCGCCTCCGCACGCGCTGCGCCCGCCCCTGGCGAGACCGTACAGGATAACGCGACCATATCCCCGAACGCCCCCTGCCCGAACACGTCATAGCCACGCGCCACAACCCCATGAGCCGCACGACTCGACGGCAACAAGCCAACCACAACAGGCAAACCAGCCAACGCATCCCTCAAACCACGGACACACCCGACAAAACCCTCACCGTCAACAACCACAGCAACACCCTCCATACCAACATCCGAACAGCAAACACGCCGCACCCACATCACACACCCGTGGCGGCCGCGTAGGCAAGCAGCATCAACATGACGAAATCAAGCACCAGGAAACCAGCAGCCACAGGCTGCCACGAGGCATCACGCCCCTCCAAGACACAACGCCGGATCGCACGAAGCTCACCGGGAATCCAGAACAACACCATGCCGACCGCCATCACGGAATTCACCCAGAACAACTGATTCGCATCGGCCGGGCCGACCCACAACATGCCCATTAATCCCAAACCGGCAACCACATTGCCACCCACACGCACACGCGGGGAAACACCCACCCCACGCAACACCACAAGCACCACGGCAACCACCACGGCAACCCCAGCCACAACCAAACCAGGCACCACCACAGCAGGAGAACTGTCGTAATACAGTCTGTCCGGACGTCCAGTCGTGGAGTCAATCAAACTTTCGACATGGGAACCATACATCGCATACATAACGGTCTTTCCAATCTCCGCGCCCACGGCACCGGCGACACACTGAACAATCAGAACGTCCCCGGCAACAGCAATCCACGGCTTGCGCATAACATGAGCAGCCAGCCACAGCAATAGTCCCGGAACAACACCCACGTCGAAAAAGACCGCCACAGGCCACCAATCGCTCGACAACGAGATACCGGCCATCTGCAGGAACCACACACCACCTCTAGCGGAATCACGTTCGAAGAACGCATACCGGGCTTGCAAACCTACCTGCGCAAGGAACAGCACAAACCACATGATAGTCCACAAGGCAACCCCCAAACGAGTGAACACACGCCTGCCACCCACAGGAATGCACATGTCGATGAACTCGCCCAACGCGCCATTCGCCAGAACACGATTCTCACCGCCGACATCAGAACCGCCAGCCTCGGCATCACCGCCCACACCAGCGGCTCCACGCTCCCACGGTGGCCGACCACCACTTCTCACCATATCAATCACCTCTCCACCATAAAGGAACGAATCGCGGAACCCGCATAAACAAATCCTTCACCGGCATTGTTCACCGCATCCGCCGCATCATTCAACTGGGCAAGCCCCGGAATGAACATTTTCGCCACATCCCATGGACCCGATGTCTGCCGCCCGTACTTGACCTGATCAAGTACGAAATCATGCGCATGGCCAGCCAGATTGGCCCCCTTCTGCAACAAATGCTCACGACCGGCGTAATACAATACCGTTCTCAGTGTCCGACCGCTGCCTCCCCATCGTCCCACCTGAGAAGCGATAACACGCACACTATCCGAAACCCTCTTCACATCACCAAGAAACGTCATCCCTTCCGACACCTTCGTGTAAGTAGGGAGAACCTTGGAATACTGGGTGAGTATACCGAAACTCGCCACGCTGTGACACTCCCCGAGATTAGTTGCGATATTCCCCGACGCCAGTTTGAAGGATCTCAAATCATCTGCCAAACCGGTCGACTTCGCCACACTAGCCGTTTTGAATCCTTGCAATCCGGCGGAAAAACAACGTACCGATCCAATAATCGAAAGAATCAGGAAAGCACCTTCTGCAATCACTTCGTTAAAAGATGCATCCCTATAAAGATAATCTACATACTTGTCTGCTAACAGTAAGGCTCCCAGCGCCACGACTGCCAGCGCGATTCCCCATCCAGAAACAAACAGGCTCACTATGGCGAGCACGGCGGAAGCGGCCTTCGCGAACGATACGATGCACTGCCATCCATCCGAATAATGGAACTTCTCGAAACCGTTCACGGCAGGTGCATGCTCCTGTGCCTTGGCAATCTCACCCGCACGTTTATGCGCTTCACTCTCATAGGCCAAGCGGATATCACGTACACGACGTTTCGCATCTGCCCACTCATCGCCCGCGGTCTCGACATGGTCGCTGTACCCGTCCAGCATCTGCTGTGCGGCTTCCTTCGCCTCACGCGCATTCCTGCGCTGCACATCCGTGGCGGCATCGGGCAACTCGTCAAACACCGCCCCCGCCTGCGTCAATGCCGAGCGCGCCCCACAAGACAGCCGCTCATACCACTCCTTCTCGTCGCGTGCGGCGATGGCACGTTCCAACTGGGTTTTGGCATCCGACTGGAACCCGTCCAAAGACTGCATCCAGCCACGCAGCTGACAGGACACCTCACCAAAGCTGTCAGCAAATCGGCCGAAATCCCTAGGAAGATCCTGCAGCTTCTCCTCGAACTTGACAACCCACTCGCCCTGCATGCCGGCCTTTGTGTCCAGATTCTTCAATGCGGACGCCATTTCGGAGAAATCCCGCGACAAACACTTGTACTTCCATGCCATACGCGCGATTCCCTCGGTATCACCCGACACCGGATTGTCCGGCTGGCCCACTACGGCCCAGTCCAAATAATCGAGATTCTTCATAATTCCCCAACTCCCCTATTGATCCGATTCGTCCGATTCGGTTTCCACCGAGACTCGCAATGTCGCCGTAATTCTGGTAAACAGCTCGAACAACGTGTCAGACAATTCCACCTGAGGCGTAATGCCGGTAGCAAGAATTACCTTTCCCGCACAGGGGATGAACGTACGCAACATCGCCAACCTACCTACGGGCTTACCTTGTTGGCCATGAACGGTTTCTACAGAAGATGCCTGTACCGCAGGACCGAGTTTATTGAATGACGTTTTGCTCATGTGCAGTTCATCACCTTCGGGCAGGCCTTCCCGCTCCGTGAGCAGCGACTCCACGATGGCATCCAATTCCTCATCCGCTGTACCATACGGCACAGCGGATGGAAGCACTGAGACCATGAATGTAGCCATTACCAATATGGGGCTGGCATCATCAAGTTCCGTGGTTATGGCGTATCGTACACCAGCTTTCCATGATTGCTCGTAAGAGTTCGCCAGATATTTGCGTAATGCCGGATAAACTTCTCGCCAGTCGGCGATGACGTGTTTCATCGGTTCAAGAGCCTGCCGAATCTGCCGTTCCCGGTCAGCAGGATCCAACAGGATTTCTCTCCATCCCTGTGGAGGTATCAATGAAATATGTAAGAATTCAGTCAACGGATTCTCCCCATCGCCGGTCGATAATGCTCATAGCAGGCAGTCAAGATTGGTGCACGGCATCGGAAATGGCCTTGGCAATCGCCTCATCGGCCTCATCGGACCCGGTTTTCACGTTTTCCAAGAAGTCACGAAGATTCTCCGTCTTCTTCTTGTACTTGTTCTTCGTATCGCTGACCTGATGGTTGAATGCGAAAACCGCATCGACCAGCTCGGAACAGCCGACATTGTCAGAACTCGGCTCGGTAATCTGCTCATCCAGATTTAGCCGATCACGAATACTGTTGAAACCCCTGCATCAGCGTGCTTACTGATTCTTCCACAATCGTCAGGTTTTCGGCCACCCAGCAACCTCCTTGTTGTTCGTGCAATCCTTCATACAGTTTTCTCGGCAACACCAATCAAACCGATTCTATTGGCATCCAACCCGATACGGCAAGACCTTCCGAAGCGAATGCTCACGACTCGGCTAGCTCGCGAACGTGCCGCACATACGACTCCATATCGGCGTTCAGGAGATCCATGGCCAGTCTGCGGCTCCATGAGGGGTCGGGAATGCGCGCGAGCAGCATGGCCGCCATGCTCGAGCACAGGTCACGCGAGGACTCCAGGTACCGCATACGTTGGTCGAGATCCGCATCGGGCCGCAGCCCGTCCGAATCCTGCAACGTGCGCGCGGCGATGATGGGCAACGCCAGTATGCCGTCATCACAAACGATTCCCCGGTATATGGTAAGCAGATTCAACGCAGCCTCGAGCCGGTCTCCATCACCCTGCTCCAACGCGGTGGAAACCAAAGGCTCCACGATTCCCGCTCCCGCCAAGGTCAGCAGCTTGTCCTGCACGAAATCCGGCCTGCGCCAGGGATTGCCATTATCAAGCTCGCCATCACCATCCGCATCGCCATCGGCATGGTCGAGGAAATAGCGATATGCCTCGATGACGTGGTCCGCATCGAACAGGTACAGTACATCGGATTGCGGGAACGGACGGCCATCATCCGCGACGTCAAGCCCCTCCCCGTCGTCAGACGCGGTAGAATCCTCGCCTGACGAATAATGAGGACCGTCTTCCGCCTTATGCAGCTTCATCTCCATCGCGGCGGTCTCGCCACGCCGCATCGCCGCGGCTATGGCGCGATCGCGCAAATCCGACACCACCAATTCGGATTCGTTCGTGTTCAACGACACATTGGAGTACGGAAGAATGCAATTGAGCGCGTCATCGTACTGTTCAATGAGGAACAACCTCGCGATATACGCGCTGGAGGTATCCCCTTCGCCCCAGCCAAGAAGGACATGGGCCGCCAACCGACATGCCGAAGTCAGGAAATCAAAAGTGGCATCTAGATTCTCCACATCCGCATCGGCTATCTGCTGGCGAAGCTGCAACTCCTTGCCCCAAATCATGCGGAACAGCCAGCCGAACACATCCTCATCATCAATCATGGAGACTGAATCAGATATAAATCCCTCGCCCTGGGCAACCAAATCCTCATCACGGGTGCGGACGGCCAAAGCGATGATATCGGCGGGACTCGTCTGCCCGAACACACGATAGGACCTCCACGCCAGATCGTCCTCGAAGCCATCCGGCAACGGAACCAGCGGATTCTTCCACATCCGGAAATCCGCAACCAG
>ENA-OWOC01000035-OWOC01000035.1-gut-metagenome-genome-assembly--contig:-NODE-35-length-109364-cov-18.099710_pt1 | contig 109364 bp, 103 predicted proteins | sample MGYA00248245_ERZ651791 | MGnify/ENA primary metagenome ERZ651791 (study PRJEB26908, sample SAMEA4031703) | gut metagenome | biome: gut; feature: normal infant; material: stool | place: China | collected...
GCCAAAGCCGGATTCCCAAAATGCCCGCGTACCGCCTTTGGATGAAAAGCGGCACTTCTGGACGCGCGGTAAATCTCAATCATTCTTCCGTAGACGATTACGAAAATGACGATATTTAAGGCGGTCATGGTAAACTGCACAAAGAACGATTGCAGGAAAATCCCCAAAAGCGGGCCTAATTCCATTGCTTCAAGCTGTGTCCGCAGATTGTTCATCATGTCCGGGGATATGTCGGTGCTCCCCTGTACTAATGCCGCCGACTGCTGGATAACGTGCTGTGATACGTCAAACACGGCCATAACAATATTAAAGGTGTTTGTCAGTATCATCACGGCCACAAAGGTCTTGAAAATCCACTTGTAGAACATCCATGTGTCGATGTCGTGGAGGTTGTTGCGGTCAATGAGCATTTGAATGAGCTCGTAGGTCATTACGAAAGTAAGCACCAGCCCGGCGATTGGCAGGACTACCGTTTCCGATAACTGCCGTATCATGGCAAAGACCCCGGCGTTCCATGCCGCCGGGGTCGTGCCGACCTGTGCCGCAATCTCTCCGACCTGTTGGTTCACGTTGGAGAACAGGCCGTCCAGATTGCCCATGATACCATCGACGAGCAGAGCCTTGAGCCATTCAACGATTGCGTCGATGATTGGTTGCATTGGTTACTCCTTTCGGTTTTTAGAACAGGGAGGACAGCAGAGGTACAAGGGTGGTTCCCAAAAGGATAACACCGCCGCCTGCCATGAGCTGCTTAATGCCCTGACTTTTGGCCGCCGGATTGTCGGAGCCGTACCCCTCCAAAAGATTGATAACGCCCCACACGGCGAGGCCAGCGCCCAACGCGATAACGAGAACTTTTAAGGTGTCAACAGCAGTCGCAAAAAATTCCATAAAATTACCTCCATAAAGTTGTTTGGTTTTAGGGTTTCGGATATGAAGAAAGCCGCCTTTATCTGGCGGCTGAAAGGGGAAGCTTCGGGCCAACTTGGCCCGAAGTTACGCGAGCTCGTCACTGTCCAAATCGGTATAGTCATAAATATCCGCGTCAGTGTCCGCGTCCACGTCGGGAACGTCCACGCTGTATACGGTGTATTCATCGTCCGGCCTCAGTCTCAATCGGCGGGATAAATACCGTTCCAGCGAAAAGGCATTCCGCTTCTTGTCAAACTCCGCTGTGTGGCGGTAGTTGGGGTGTTTTTTCAGGTCGTACTTAATCGAGCAGAACGGGGGCAGGCCCCGAAGCTGTAAAATGCACTTATCCCCGGGCATGGTGGCAAGTTCACTTGGGGTCATGAGCTCCCGGCCTAACCGTTGGGTGTTCTGGTTGTAGCTTTCCGACTGTCCCCGCGTCCGGCCCTCCGTCTGCATGGAGATTGTGGCCTTGCCCAGCCAATTTTCCGAGATTTCCTTGATGGTGGAGCTTTCCCGGCCCCCGAGGAACACCACGCTGTCCATGTTGCCTAAAATGGTTTCGCTGTTGTCCTTGTAAATCGCCTTGCATTGGCTCATTTGCTGATAGAACAGGCACAGGCTGATTTCTCTGGAACGGATAACGGCCACCAGCTTTTCAAGCTGTGGCACCTGTCCCGTGTTGGCCGCCTCGTCCCATAGTACCCGTACATGGTGCGGGAGCCGTCCACCGTAGACGTTATCCGCCTTTTCACAAAGCAAGTTGAACATCTGTGAAAAGGCCAGCGCCACAATGAAGTTATAGGTCGGGTCGGTGTCCGCGATGATGAAGAACAGGGCCGCCTTTTCGTCCCCGAGGGTGTCAAGCCCCAATTCGTCATAGCCCATAATCTCCCGAAGCTGTGGAATGTCAAAGGGGGCCAGCCTTGCGCCGCAGGAAATAAGAATACTTTTTGCGGTCTTGCCGCTGGCTAATTTGTACTTGGCATATTGGCGCACGGCGAAGTGCTGGGGGTCACGCTTGGCGAGGCCGTCAAACATATAATCAACGGCATTTTTGTAGCTGTCGTCGTCCTCCCGCACCTCCATGCTGTTAATCATCTCAACCAGCGTATTCATGTTGCGTTCTTCCTCCGGCCCCTCAAAGACGATATAAGCAATAAGCGCACAATACAGGAGCGTTTCCGCTTTCGTCCAGAACGGGTCGCCCTCCTTGCCGTCGCCCTTGGTGTTGTTGATTAGGGCATTTACAAATTTCAGCACGTCGCTTTCCGTCTTGATGTAGGCCAGCGGGTTATAGTGCATACTTTTCTTAAAATCCACGGAATTGAATACCCGGATTTTGTAGTGCTGCCGCTCCAAAAACTTCCCGCATTGGTCGAGTACACCGCCTTTCGGATCTACGCACACATACGAGGAATGAGCTTGAAGGAGCTGTGGGGTCAGCCAGAACCGGGTCTTTCCCGAGCCGGACGAACCGATAATACAGCAGTTGAGATTTCGGGCGTTGGCCGGGATTTTGGGCCGGGTGTTCATGGTGAGAAATTCCGTCCCGGTCAGTATCACGTTGTTTTCAAACTTTGGGTCTACGAATGGGGCTATGTCTTTGGCCGTTCCCCAACGGGCCGAGCCGTATTCCAGATCGCGCCGGAACTTCTTGGATTTCTTTACCTTGCTGTAAACCACCAGCCGGATTGTCACGGCTCCCGCGAGGCCCACCAGCCAATCGAGGGGCGCGAGGCCGGGGCCGATTGTCTGCATGGCCGGGTTGATGGCCGCCACCATGCCTATAAGCTTGTGGGCGAAGTCGGCCCCAACCGCGAGGCGGTACGCCTCCCCGAGCTGTGCAAAGAACCAGAACACCATGAGATACGGAAAATTAGGGAGTACATATTTTCTAATTTTTTCGTTCATCGTTCCTCTTTCACCGCCTCCCTTGTCCGCTGGCGTTCCGGCTGTCTCTCCTTGGTAAGCGCAACGAGCCTGCGGAGCGGCCCGAGGATAGAGGGCTTTTCTTTGCCCTTGTCCAGCGTCCGCTTGGTATATTCGGAAAATGCCGCCGTGATTGCGTCCGCCTGTCCAGCCTTGAAAAATAACAGGTAATCTTTCGGGCCTGTCTTGTAAAAAGCATAGTCAACATTGAATTTCCGGGCCACTCGGTCAAACTGCCGGGGCGCGCCCTTTAACTGAATACTGTTTTTTGCGCCCTCATGGCCCATGAGCTTTTTCACGCTCTGCCTCCCTTGGGGAGTGAGCCCGTCCGCATGGGCCTTTTTATAGTCTGCCAGCCATTTTTGCAGGACGCTGGCAAGTACCCGCCCTGTGAGCTTCGCGGTCTTGATGGACAGGGAAACCGTGCGCTCGTTTACTTCCTCCTGCATAAAACCTCCTTTCCGTTCGGGAATGTCTGTGGGAGGGGAGGCCCCCGGGGGGAGCTTCGGGCCAACTTGGCCCGAAGTCTACCGCCCGTCATGGGCCACAGCCGGGGCGGTCTTTTCCTGTGGCGGGGGCGCTTTCTCCCTTTGCTCCTGTATGTTTTTTATGATGGACGGCTTTTTTTCCGCCGCCTGTTCCAGCCGGGAAATGCGGTCTATGGCTTTTTCCACGCACCTTTTCATGGCATGGAGACAGGCCAGCTCCGCCTTGTAGGGAGCCTCGATGGTCTTTGCCAGCTTTCCGGCCTCCTTAGCCTCCTGTATGGCCTCCTTGCCTGTGAGGGCGCGGCCCATGTTTTTTAAGTGCCGTCCCGTTTCGTGGTATTCGGCGCTGAACGCCTCAATTTTGGAAATGGCCTTTTCGTCAATACCGATACTCTTGCCGAGATTATCCCGCATGGTTTCCAGTCCCGACTTGATGTGGAAGAACCGGGCCGCATTGTCCAGCGCGGCAACGCCCCGCACCTTGAAGTCCGCAAGGGCCTGTTTACAGCCCTCAATCACTCCTGCCTTTAATTCCGCGAGATTGTCACGCAAGGCAAGAATGCGGTCTTGCAGAGTGATGATGGATTTTTGCAAAACCGTTTTCAATGGGTGGTTCTGCATTTGCGCTAAATCTTCGCGCATGGTTTTCAGTTCCCCCACCGCTTCGGCAAGCTGTTTTTCCATTTCCGAAACTTGACCGATAGCCGCCGCAAGCTCCTTGCCGCCCTGTGCCTGATTTTCTTTCAGTAAGGCAAGTAATTCTTTGACAGCTTCATTTTCTAAAATGGGGGTGTCTGCTTTTCTGCGTCTGCTCAAATCGTCCTCCTTTCCGTGAAATTACAAAACCTCGGGTCAAGTTGGCCCGAGGTCTATCGCTCGTCATGGGAAGTTACCGCCTTTTCCTTGCCGCTGTGCGGGGTGGGTGTGGCCTCCCGGTGCTGTTTCAGTGTTTCGAGTATGGAGCGCATGGCCTCCTTTCCTTTGGGATAGGCAAAAATCCGGTGTTCCCCGGGCAGATCGTCTCGCCCGGAATAGTGCTCTATGAAGCTGCCTCCGTTGTTGCAGATGTAGCCCCGGTCGGTAAAATCGCTTGTTTCGTTGAGAAAAGTATCACGCCCGTATGCCTCATAGTCGAAGTAACCTTGTATTTCCTCCGGGATTTTCAGGGCGCACATTTCGTCTATCATGTAATAGCCCAATTTTTCCTCGTTGGTTACTCCGGGGTAGAGTTCGTAACAGTCGAGGTTTTGGGCCAGATTGATAAGGTCTTTCACGCTCCCCGTGTATTCCCCGAGGGCAACGGCGGCCTCAAATTTATCAAGTTCCCCGGCATCGCCCAATTCTTCCATCAGGGCGGCAAGATAGTTGAGCTCGTCAATGCTTTCATACTCCCCAATATGGGAGGCCAGCCCCGGCACGTCTGTCTCACATTGGGCGATATAGATTTCTTCGTACCGCCTACCGTCCACACCGATATGGGACAGGGCGGCCTGTACGGCCTCGGTGGTGGCGGGGAGTTTCAGCGTGTCAACTGCCAAACCGCCCTCGGCATATTTGCCCTGATTGCCGATGGTCAGCTCAATCATAGCTTTCCCGGCCTTGTTGGTTTACGGTGACAATGCCCGCAAGGGTGGTTGCGGTGATATTGAGCCTCTGGGCCACGGCAATATCGTTTTTCACGTCCTCGTCCATTTCTTCCCCGCAGACTACCAGCACACGGGAGCGCCGGAGCATATCACGGCAAATATCAATCCTGTCCTTGTGTTCCTGTGGGATTGCGTTGTTGATGAACAGTGGGAGATAGAGCAGAGGGCAGACCGGGGAAAATCCGGCCTCATAGGCTATCCGGCAATATCCGGCGGCCTGTTCCGTGTCGGCCTCACAGTTGCCGCTCCATGCGGCGGTAATGTATGCCAAAGGTCTTTTCATGGTAAGGTTCCTCCTTTCTTGTTTTTGCTAAATGGGGGTCAGCCCACCCCCTCCGCCCCCGCCCACTCATGGGCGGGGGAACGGCTCAAAGGAATAATCCCCGTCGCTCGCCAATGTGGGAGCACAAACGGGTAAGGCGGTCAAGGGTGGCGCAAGCGCCACCGCCTACGGCGGCAAGCCCTTGACAGCCTTTCCCGTTTGCGCTATGAAGTCTACGGCGACGGGGAATAATCCTTCGAGCTCCGGGGTGCGGGGCAGAGCCCCGTAATCCCTTGCTTCGGGCCAACTTGGCCCGAGGTTTGGCCTTACTTCTCCTTTTGGGCTTTCTTTGCAGGCGCAGCCTGTTCCTTTTCCTTGCCTTTCCAATCGTCCAGCAGTTTGATAATCTGCGCTTTCATTTCCTGCGGGGTCTTTTCCTTTCCAAAATAATTACTAAGTTCCGCACCACTGATAATCACTTTGTCTACCTCCCTTTTTTCTTCACACATGATACCGTCAATCACATCACCATTTAATTTCCCGTCCTTGTCAAGTTCCCGCATACGCTGGGATTGTGACAGAGACGGGGACGCCTGTTGCGCCTCAATGGCGAGAGCAATATAATTCTGGTTTTCGGGTCTAATGCCGGACAGCTCCACGGCGGGGGTAAAGGCAATTTTTAGAGGCTTTCCATCGCCGCCCATCACTTTTCCGTCCACTAAATCCTGTAAAGGCTTCACTAATCTAGTCAATGCAATGTGCCGCTGAACCTGTTTAACGCTCATTCCGTTTCGCGTTGCAATGACTTCGTTGGAACGCTTGTCAACATCGGCGTTAAAGTCCTGTCCGGCCAGAGCCTCCCGCGCCCCTTGGTGCTTGATGGATTCTAACTGCATTTTTAAGGCCCGTGCCAGCTCCATTGTGGAAACTTCACGGTTGTTGACGTTATCCTCAACCATCTGCTGAATGGCCTGATCGTCATTCAGGGCGCGGACGATACACGGAGTAAAGGGAATTTCGGCCTCAATACTGCCCGCGTCCCGGCGGTGGCCAGAAATAATCTCATAGCCGTCCTTGCCGTCCGGACGGACAATGACGGGCTGTGTCACGCCCTGCGCCCGGATACTCGCGACAAACGCCATAAACTTTGTGTTCTTTTCCACATTGAACGGGTGGTCTTTGAACGCATGGAGTTTTTCGTGTGGTATTCTGACTACCGTTTCCACCTCTGGGGCTACCCACGGTTCCACGGGTTTATCCGTTTTAGGAATACCGTATTTTTCCCGCAACTCCTGTTCCAGCTTTTGCTTTTTTTCCGCCATGCTGGCCTCGTCCGTGGGCGGGGCGGTCTGTTCGGCGGCTTTCGGTGGTTTGGAGCTTTTGGCCTTGGTGGCGGCTTGTTCGGCGGTTTTGGGAACCTTGGAGCCTTTGGATTTCGGGGTGCCGGCCTGTTCGGTGGCCTTAACCGCTTTCCCTCGGGCTTGGGGCGTTTTGGGCTTTGCAGGCTCCGCTGATTTCGCTTTATCCGCTTTAGGCGGGCGGCCCGGGCGTTTCTTTTCCTGTTTTTTGGCCTCTACCTCCGCAGGCGGTTTTTCCCATTTCTGCCGGGTATCCTTGGTGGGGGCGGCTTTGTCCGCTTTTGCGGTGGCCTCCCGCTGTGCTTTTATATCTTCCATCTTGTAAACGGTCACGTTTGGGGCCTTAGCCGGGGTCGGCTGTCCGGCTTCCGGCGCTTCAAGCGGTTTATCGCCCACAGCGGGCGCGGCTTTGCCGCTGGTGTCCTGCGCGGGCTGTTCCGGGGCGGCGGCCTGTTCCGGCTGTTTCACTTCCGGGGCCTCCGCTGTCGTTTTAGGCTTATCATCAGCCATTTTCTGATACCTCCTTTTGTTTGATGGTATGAAAAAAGGGCCTAACTTTTCAGTCAGGCCCTTTGCGACCTCGGGCCAACTTGGCCCGAGGTTCAGGGGTAAATCCTCCTTTCCGCCGTTACATGAAAACACCGCCCATAGTCTCTACTTGGGCGGTGTTTTCATAGGTTGGCAGTCCATTATTTTGTTTTTTATCATGTATCCCTTTGTCAACTGACGCAAACAATATTTAACAAACAATCTTCTCCTATGCACATTGTTGCAGGTACTCTATTCATAACAATCTTAAGAATATTTGACCTGTAAATTTTTGTCCACAGTGCATATATCATGCCTGTTTTCTGCTTATCATCACTGAACAGAAAATTTGTCACAATATATTCCTTTTCTTCTGCCAATCTATACTCTTTCTCTATTAACGAATCTTCTACAATCCTGCATGTATCTCCCTCTTCTATGTAACCTGAAGTAACCATGTCCACGTCATATTTTAAAGCAATACCCATAAGGTATTCATACATTCCATCTTCTATCCAGTCATCCCCATCAACAAAACCAATATATTCTCCCTTTGCCTCCTTAACCCCCCTTGCTCTCGCCAGTACCCGTCCTTGATTTTTTTGATGAATGACACGAAATCTTTGATCTGCACCGGCATAACAATCACATACATCTGCTGAACCATCTGTAGAGCCATCATCAATCATAATCACTTCTATATTTTTGTATCGTTGTTTCGATATACTACTGAGACATTTATCTATATAATTATAATTATTATATACTGGGACAATTATACTAACCAATGGTTTATTCATATTCTATTTATGTGATGTTTTTATAGAAGCATAACATCATATTCCCTTCAATTGTTCAATCTGTGATACTACTTTTATCGGAATGGCATAATGATACTTGGTGAAAACTCTATTCTATTGTAACCACCCCTGTAATACCATATTCTACCAACATAGCTTTTATTTGACTTCCTATTTCACCTGCAATAGCAACCAACACAATTGCATCCTTTAAAGAACTTTTTATTTCTTTAAATTCTATAATAGAGTGCCCCCATATACTCTTTTTATCTTCCTCTTTTTTTGTTACAATTACTCCATCTACGATAATATTCAATCCATTTAGTTCACGAAATACTTCATCTGCATACTTTCCCGCACCATAGATATATATACTCTTTCCTCTACTCATCTCTGCCACTTGCTTTACACGTATTTCGATTGCTTTCCGGCTCATTTTTCCGCATATTAAATTCCATAAATGCCTATCTAATAAGTCTGTTCCATTGAAACTTATATGCTCCTTCTCAACAATGTTTCTTATAATTATACTCAACTCAGAAAGTATCTCACTCAAAGCAAACTTTCCGTTATCATCTAATTCGATAGCATTAGCTGCATCGTATAACTCTTTGTAACAAACAAACAGGCTCTCCGCTTTTACCTTTTCTGTTTCCGAAGTAGTAATGGAATTACATCTTCTTAATCGATGATAGTATGATTCATTAATACATTTCACTCTTTTAGCTTTTAAAAAACATAAAGGAACATAAAGATTATCTTCAAAAACCAAGTCATCTTTAAAAAAAAGAGTTTCAGCAAATAAAAAGTCTTTATTTATTAAATACCGGGGTACACATCCATAAGCAAACTCATTATTGCTTAATAAATCTGCCAACATTTTTTGTCCACTGCATACCAAATCATACTCGTAATTGTATCGAAACTTCGTTGTCCGATATCTCTGTTCCAACTCTTTACTCTCATAAACGCACTCCATGCCAAACGATACCACATCAACATGATTGCTTTCAGCAATATAATATAACTTTCTTAATGCATCCTTTACAATAGAATCATCTGAATCCACAAACCAGATATATTTTCCTTTTGCTGCATAAATACCATCATTCCGCGAAGCAGACAGCCCTTTGTTTTTATCATGGAAGATTGTACGAATCTTTTGGTTTTTCAATGCATACTCTCGTAGTATCTCTTTTGAAGCATCGGTAGAACAATCTTCTACGCAAATAACTTCAAACACCACTCCCTCTTGAGACAAAATACTATCCAAACAATAAGATAAATATTTTTGTACATTATATACCGGTACCACAACAGAAATTTCTATCGGATAATCTTTCATAATATTTTCGTTTCTCCCTATGTATCCATTCCAAATATTAAAAGGTTTTTCATTCTATTACTGCAAGCTTGCCCGAAACATCCTGAACGCAAAATCAACTGGTCAATTTCAGGTTATTTAGCAACAATTGTGGTTCTGAAATATATGTATCTGATATCCACCTAATCTTATTGCCGGGTACACCGAGTGCAGCCAAGTCCTCTTTTATGGCACATACTTTTGAGGCCCATAATACGGACAACACAACATAATCATAATCACTATGCTTCATAATAACAGGTGATAACACCGGTAAACTTTTCTGAAGATTCTTATAATTTTTATCAACCCAAATTACATTCTGCTTCTGTATATTTACTAAATAATCGTATATATATATTCCCGTCGCTCCGGCACCATATAATATAATTTTTTTATTTTTTTCTATTCCCCCAAACGGAATGAGTATCTTTTCACTTTTTGATTCTTCAAATACATATATTGCCTTCATTAACAATAAATATAGTATAAAATATTGTAATTGTTTTTCTATACATGTCATATTCTTTGCACAGGAAAAACGCATAATCCAGTCAGGATAGTATTTTCTGACCACTTCCAGTACATCCCCTCTAACCGTATGCTTATAAGAATTGTTTCTTACCCGATAATGGTAGAAAGCCTCGTGGGTAATGTAAATTGATTTAGCCTCTATGATACATGGCAGGCTACACATGACATCATCCGTCAGATTTTTGCTTAATTCAGGTAACAGTAAGTACTTCTTTACCAATTCTCTTTCATATATTTTGTTACATAAACTAACAGTAATTCCATATTCGAAAAATGTTCCCCCATATAAAATGTAAGGTTCTATTTTTTCATCAAACTTCGCTCCTGTATATATCCCTTCCTGAAGTTTGGTTTTCCTAATAAATGAGTAATCTCCTGCGGTATCAATCAAGCCCGATTCTATAACTCTTGCCCCATATGTAACAGCCAGTTCCATCAGTCTTTCATACATACCTGGTTCAATCCAGTCATCACCATCCACAAACCCCACATACTTACCCGTTGCAACCATAATTCCCGCTTTTCGAGCACTATCCGCACCGCCATTAATCTTATGTATTACCTTAATTCTGGAATCCAACTTTGCATACTTATCACAAATATCCCCACAAGAGTCGCACGAACCATCATCTACTAATATTATTTCCAGATTTCTATATGTTTGATTGATAATGCTTTGAATACATTGCTCTGCATACAATTCCACATTATAGAAAATAGCAATTACACTAATCTTATACATAATTACCTCCCGACAATTTTGAATAAAGAGCCCCTAAGTGGTTAAAAGGTACTCGTAATGGCTATCGGAGCATTTATTAAACCTCTCTTATAAATATTTTCTAAAATATGATTCTACACTTTTATCAAATGTAAACTGTATCTTTTTATCTGGCAATCCCCCCAGCAATGCTCTAAGTTTTTTTGTGTCAATCTTCTCCTCAGAAAGCATCATTATTATCCGTGCAACATTCTCCATAGACTCTAACGGCCAGTTATATCTGGCAATCTCCTGGGTTCCAAGGCGTATCCCATAACCCTCAAATAATTTCTTACCTTTTTTGTTTAGTGTTATTCCATACTTTATACTGTTATCAAAAATTCGATTCATACTTTCTTTATCTGTTCTGATAAATAACTGATGTGTTCTGGAAAACTTTCCGTTGATTGCCGCAACATCCATTCCTAAGTTTTGCAGATATCTTCCCAATTCATTTGCCAAATCTACAATATGTTTTTGATAGGCATGACCAAAATTAGCAAACTCTACCAATGTAAACAGCAGGCTTACTTTTTGATGCATTTGTGTATGCCTGATATAGATTGGATTTATGCTTGTCTCTAATCTTTTATGTAAGCTGTCATTATTTGTCATAATGATTCCACATGCAGGTCCTGGGAATGTCTTATGCGTACCACCAAACACGACTAAGTTATCTATCATGTCCAACGGATTATCAATCAGACCCGCTCCAATCAACCCCAGAATTTGACTGATATCATACAGTAATACTGTCGAACCAAGATTTATGTTCTCAACATGTAAAGGGCTTATGATATCAGAAGGAGCCAAAAGTATATAATCCACCTTCTCATCTAGTAATATACTATTTAGCGCATCATAATCTAAATCGAAATTCTTATAATCATAGGGAGCTTCAACAATAACCAATCCTAATCTCTCGCAGATTGGTTTTACCGAAGCGTGTCCGCCGCTTGCGCTTCCAAGAATCATAATACGGTCACCAATCTTAGCAAGCGACATCAGCACAATCATTAGACAGTTCATTCCTGTCAACGTTCTGGAATCTGTATATTTTGCGCCAAAAATCGTCTTACATTCCTCGGAAATCATATCGTAAAATGGTAAAAGATAGGTACTTCCGATGAAATTATTATCTTCAAGATAGGAATATGTATTTCCCACAATATAGCGTTCCTGAAATCCCATCGACAACGGTAAATTTCCAAAATCAGAAATAACATTCTCCGCTGCGCATAAGGGTAATGTATTATGATAGTAACTTGTAAAACTCTCCGTAATATTTATTAATTCTTGAAGCTTATCATCATATCTGCGTATTTCTTTCAGCTCCAAATCATCATCAATTTTACAGATATATCGTTTCTGTTCAAAGGAAAATGTGAATCCCCTGCTCAAATCTTCTTTTGTAATAGGAATAAATTTTGTTAAATTTCTTTCTGTTGTATTTAGAGTAACTGCGATTTTTTTCATCAAATCCGATCCTGAATTTGACAAATATCCCTCATCAAAAGCCCTCAGTTCTTCCAAATCATCAAATTCATAGATAATATTATTTTCAACACGTTTTGCATACATAAATAATTCCGACAAATGCTCATCTTGTATATCTGCCCAAAACTTTTTTACAGTCTCCTGCTTATCAAATTCATCCGAAAGTATCTTAACAAAATTTTCTGAAAACCTCTTGCTGAAATAAGCATATCCTACGGTCACCCAAGTGTCCGCCACATTATAAGCTGTATCTATAATTTTGTCATAGGCATCTGTTTTAACTCCTCTTTCTTCTGTCTTTCCTTCTTTATAGATGGTACAGTAATATGCATCAAAGGCATATTTCTGAAAAACATTTTTATTGAAATATAAATCCGCAGATGTAATAATGGTACTTCCCAACTTCTCCTTAGCCGCCCACACACTTGCGTGATTATTCCGGATTCTAAAATCATATGTTTCGATGATATTTACTCCATACTTTAGGTCAGTTTACAAGAGACTACACGCAGACCGTGAAACGGGCTGCTGACAACAACAGGCGGTATGCTCCCGGAGAGGGTAGCATACCGCCTGTTTTGTTGTCCGGGGTTTCCAAAGGGGCTTGCCCCTTGGCACACGACTTTGCGAAGCAAAGTGTAGTGTGTTATACGCTCTGTCGGCGTGCCGCTTCAAATGCCATTGCCGCCGGAGAGGGCAAGGGTATTTGAAGCAGCAGGAAAACAGGGCTGTGCTTGCGGGGCGTATAGCCGCAAGCGCAGGACTGGTTTCATCAGCAGACAGGGCGTATATGAAAGCCCCCGTCCCTCGTCCTTCGTCTGGACTTAGGGCCAACTTGGCCCGATGTTGTGTATAGACACCCAGCAAAAATAGCAGAACGGACGGCACCCGTCAAGGCTGAAATGAACGGGCTTTCGCCCGGCCTTGACCGCCGCCGTCGTCCCGCTGAATAGGTAGACAAGGCGGACAATCCCATATTGTGCTTGTCCGCCGACAAAGTTATTGTGGGGCTGTCCGTCCTCTCAAAATTGAAATGGGCGGGAAAGCCATTTTAGGGCTTTCCCGTCTTGATAACCCATCAGCAAAGGCGGGCGAGGCTGTCAACGGCGGCGCTGTAAGCGCCGTTCATCTTGACCGTTGACTGGCTCGGCTGGCTTTGCTATCTCCCCGGTTATGCGATTGCGTCTTATAAGCCTAAGACGCATTTAATCAATACAAGTTAGTAATTTAGGTTTCGTCCAAATAGATTTTTGTTTTGATATATTCTTCATTTTTTGCATAAGCAAAAACCTTTGACTTTCTGATGTAGTCAAATATATTTTCGCTTAAATCTTCGTCCCAGATTGCTTCGCTAAACCCTTTATTTCCACTGGTAGGTTTATATAAGACATCCACATGAATCTGGTAAAATTCTTCATCATCATTTTCAAATTGTCTGACTAACGAAATTTTAAATTGTGATTCCCCTGCAAAAGAGAAGGTTCCCGTTTCAAATAAAATCATATCTTCTTCAATCGGAATGCTGCACATCTGTTCAAATACATTGACAATCTCTTCAAATGACATTTTGTCAGTGATTTCATCATTCAAATATTTTATTAAATGTTCCATTTGCTTTTCTCCTTAAACAATTCTAATTAGTTGATTTTATCCTCTCCCCGAATTTTCTTATCTTTCTGTTCTTCCTACACCATCTCATACAGCAGAGCAGTATCGCCCCGCACCTGTTCCAAATGTGAGAGGATTGTTTCTAGTCCACTCCGTACCGCTTGGGCGGGCAGATTCCAGTCCGGGGCAATTTGGTGTGCCAAAATAGTGAGATCATACGCTCTCAGCTCCTCCAGCAGCTTCGCCGCCATTTCTCCGTCAATCAGGACGCAGTCAAGGGTATCATCTGTCTGGGGCGCGTTGAAGCGGCCGTCTATGTCTAACTCTCCCTCGCAATAGTCCCAAATTGCCATATAGACATCGCCGGAAGCACCGCCGTCCGGCAGTTCCTCGCGCTGGTCGCCTTTGAGTAGATAAAAAGAAGCAATTTGTGACATGGTAATTCCTCCTAGTTGTTTTACTATCTGCCGGATATGTCGGTCTGCGCCTTATCCGCCTAATGCGTACTTGTCATTTTCTCTTACCCCGTTGTGGCACATAGCTTTTCGCCAGCTCGGATTTTTGGACAATGCGGGTCAGCCATTGTTTTTCTTCCTCTGTCAGCTTGTTGTAGCGCAGCTTCGTCTGCTTACAGAACACCATCAGCAGTTGTTCCGCACGGCTTCCCTTGAAGCTCGCCACTTCCTCCAAATCCCGCTTGAGTTCGTCCACGATGGTATTCTCCGGGGCGCTGTCGCTCCTGCCCCTGTGGGCTTCCCGTATGTCCTCTATGATAACGTCTATATCGTGATGTACCCGGCTGCTGAAATAGTCGCCCTCCCGCACATGGGCGGCTTGCAGCACCCCGGCGGTCTTGTCATGCTCCCCCGGCTGGTACTTCTCCACGATTTCAGCCCTCGCCACATCTACCCATGCGTTCAAGTTCTGTATCTGTGTGGCGGCGATACCCTCCACATAAATCTGTATATCGGCCAGCAGCTTCACAAAATCCGGGTGCGCCGCCAGTTCACAAAGCAGGGCGGTGTCAATCCGCCCGCTTTTCAGCAAGTCTATCATGTCGTCACTCAAACGCAGGTCTGCAAGATTGGCGTTTGGGTGATTTCTTGTTTCGGTCAGCCCTAACAGATAATCGGCGGTCACGCCGTAAAACTTCGCCAGCTTGATAAGGGCATAGTGGCTGATGTCCTTGAAGTCGTCCGCTTCATAGCTGCCCAACGCGGACTTGGAAAGTTGTGTTTGCTCCGCAAGCTGTTCCAGTGTTAGCCCACGCTCCACGCGCAGGTCTTTCAAGCGTTCCTGTATTGTTAAGGCCATGAAGTTCCTCCTTTGTTAATTATTCTGCATATCTTTTAGCAACTTGACAATTCGTTCCCTATTTTTCGCTGTTTTCATAAAAGTCGGAAGATGGTCTGCTTGTGTTTTCATTGAACGATATCCAGCGGGCTTTTCTCGCAAGCCGGCACTCAGATAATCAATCAAATAAGTAAGGTGTTCCCGGTTAAGCGCCCAAACAGGTTTGTTTTGAAAAGTTGAGAGAAACCAAAGTTCCAGTCCAAAGAAAGGTTCATATCCATCTTTAATATCTCCGATATAGTGAAACGCTTCTGCCGTTTTGTGGACCTTGCCCGGCATTACAGTTCCGCAAAATGGACAGGCAACATGGAGAACCTGAAAGTACTGCTTGTTCGTATCCTGAATATCTACACGATAGTACCTCCCACAGGATTTACAGTGATTATGGACATCACAACGATAAATCGTGCGGTCTTTTTCTGCTGTATGCCCGCAACTTGTACATCTAAAAAAGGCGGTATCTTTATCCGCGGTTACAGTACCGAAACCATGGCACTTGGGGCACTTCACATTCAATTCTGATGACAAAGCAGTATAGCAAGAATACGTAAAATAGGGTTTATCCACAATTCGTTCCATTTTGCCACCTCTTTTCAGCTTTTAATTTGTCTGACTGGTCATTTTTATTTTACCACAAATCCGAGAGCTTGGAAATAGTGTGTTTTTCAGCGTGATTTCCAACCTTTCGGATATACGGGAGGGGCGGTCAAAAAAGTGTAGACTTGTGTTAGTTCATCGATGGACAAGCACAAGTGAATAACCGTCCGAAAGGGATATTACCGGCTGGGGAAGTACGCCATAACGCCGCCACTTCTGGACAAAATGTCCAGAAGTCACTTCGGGTCAACTTGGCCCGAAGCAGGCCAGCGTACCAACGCCGGGACACGCCGCAGGAATGGGGTAGGAACGGCTTTCGAGGAGAACGGCAGACTATGAAAAAGCGGAGGGACGCATGAGCAAAAAATTACCAGAGATAGAGCGCACACCGGGCGGCGGCTTGCCCCGCATGACGGCGGCGCAGCGCAGACGGGCAAACGCCCTTGTTCGGAAAACCTGCTGCAACTATGAGAACGGCAACTGCCTGCTGCTGGACGATGGGGAGGAATGTGTCTGCCCCCAGACGCTTTCCTATTCCGTCTGCTGCAAGTGGTTCCGCTGGGCGGTGCTGCCGCAGGACAAGGCGCTGGAAGCGGAGATTTTACGCATCGCCAGCGTGAAGCGGTGCGCCGAATGCGGGGCGGCGTTCGTCCCCCGTTCCAACCGGGCGAAATACTGCGAAGCCTGCGCCAAACGGGTACATAGGCGGCAGAAGAACGCCAGCGACAGGAAGCGGCGCAGGGAAACGGACAAATAGGGGCTGACAAAAGCCCATAAATCAAGGCCTTTTGGGGGCTGTCCGGGGCGGGGCTGTGTGTTTGTACTCCCCGCCCCGGAAACCGCCCCCGAACCGTCCGCAGGAGGGAGGATTGATAGATTGCCGCAATACGCAATCCTGCGATTTGCAAAGCATAAGGGCAACCCGGCAAGGCCGCTGGAAGCCCATCACGAACGGCAGAAAGAAAAGTATGCCAGCAACCCGGACATTGACACGGCAAAGAGCAAGTACAATTTCCATATCGTCAAGCCGGAGGGTCGGTATTATCACTTCATTCAGAGCCGCATTGAACAGGCCGGGTGCAGGACACGCAAGGACAGCACCCGGTTTGTGGACACGCTGATAACCGCCAGCCCGGAGTTTTTCAGGGGCAAGCCCCCAAAGGAGATACAAGCCTTTTTCCAGCGGGCGGCTGATTTTCTTATCCAGCGGGTAGGCCGTGAAAATATCGTGTCGGCGGTGGTTCACATGGACGAGAAAATGCCCCACCTGCATTTGACTTTCGTTCCGCTGACAAGTGACAACCGCCTGTGCGCCAAAGAGATTTTGGGCAACCGGGCAAGCCTTACGAAATGGCAGGACGATTTTCACGCCTACATGGTAGAAAAATATCCCGACTTGGAGCGTGGAGAAAGCGCCAGCAAGACGGGCCGCAAGCATATCCCCACCCGGCTTTTCAAACAGGCGGTCAACCTCTCAAAACAGGCAAAGGCCATTGAAAAGGCGCTGGACGGTATCTCCCCACTGAACGCCGGAAAGAAGAAAGAGGAAGCCCTCTCCATGCTGAAAAAGTGGTTCCCGCAGATGGAGGACTTCTCCGGGCAACTGAAAAAGTACAAGGTCACGATTGCCGACCTGCTGGAAGAAAACAAGAAGTTGGAAGCAAGGGCAAAGGCCAGCTAAAAAGGCAAATTGAAAGACACGATGGAACGGGCGAAGCTGGAAAGCGAATTACATAATATCCAGCGGGTGCTTGACCGTATTCCGCCCGATGTGCTGGCGGAACTGAAACAACAACGGCAGTATGGAAAGGATAGGTGATTTTATAAGCGGTATCAGGTACAGAAAAGAAACAGAGGTCGTGACTTTTCAGGGAAAGGAAATCACGCTGGAAAATCTCTCCCCGGTATTCACCCCGGAACAGGAAGCGGCGAAACGCCGGGAATTGGAGCAGCAGCTTTATGACGTGTTCCGCAAGTACGCCGACAAGCGGCAGGCGGAGGAAGCCGGGGCGTAAGGTTTTCCAAAGGCAACATTGATTTGCGGGGCTGCTGGCGGTATAATAGTACTGTCAGCAGCTCCGTTTCTTTTTGAAGAAAAGGAGCGACAAATGAACAATCGGATAGACGCAATCTATGCAAGACAATCGGTTGACAAGAAGGACAGCATTTCCATTGAAAGCCAGATTGAGTTTTGCAAATACGAATTGAAAGGCGGAAACTGCAAGGAATACACAGACAAAGGGTACAGCGGCAAGAACACAGACCGCCCGAAATTTCAAGAGTTGGTGCGGGACATTAAGCGGGGCTTGATTGCTAAGGTCGTTGTATACAAACTTGACCGTATCAGCCGTTCCATTCTGGACTTTGCCAACATGATGGAACTGTTCCAGCAGTACAACGTGGAGTTTGTGTCCTCCACGGAAAAGTTTGATACCTCCACCCCGATGGGGCGGGCCATGTTAAATATCTGTATCGTGTTTGCCCAGCTTGAACGGGAAACGATACAGAAGCGGGTGACGGACGCTTACTACTCCCGCAGTCAGAGGGGCTTCAAGATGGGCGGAAAAGCCCCCTACGGCTTCCATACGGAGCCTATCAAGATGGAGGGTATCAACACAAAGAAGCTGGTGGTAAACCCGGAGGAAGCGGCCAATATCCGGCTGATGTTTGAGATGTACACAGACCCGGCAACCTCCTATGGGGACATCACCCGGTACTTTGCTGAACAAGGCATTTTGTTTTACGGCAAGGAACTGATACGCCCCACGCTGGCGCAGATGTTACGCAACCCCGTCTATGTGCAGGCAGACTTTGACGTGTACGAGTTTTTCAAAAGTCAGGGGACGGTGCTCGTCAATGACGCCGCCGACTTTACGGGCATGAACGGGTGCTATCTGTATCAAGGGCGTGATGTAAAGCCGGACAAACTGCATAATCTCAAAGACCAAATGCTGGTGCTAGCGCCCCATGAGGGAATTGTCCCATCGGAAACATGGCTGGCCTGCCGCAAGAAGCTGATGAACAACATGAAAATCCAGTCCGCCCGAAAAGCCACCCACACATGGCTGGCGGGGAAAATCAAGTGCGGGAATTGCGGCTATGCTCTTATGAGTATCGTCAACCGGGTAGGCCGTCAATATCTCCGCTGTACGAAACGGCTGGACAACAAAAGCTGTGTCGGCTGCGGCAAGATTTACACCGCCGAACTGGAAGCGGTAGTCTATCAGCAGATGGTGAAGAAGCTGGAAAGCCACAAGACGCTGACGGGCAGGAAGAAAGCGGCAAAGGCCAATCCGAAAATCGCCGCCCTGCAAGTGGAACTTGCCCATGTGGACGGCGAGATTGAAAAGCTGGTGGACAGCCTGACAGGGGCGAACAACGTCCTGCTCTCCTATGTGAACGTGAAGATAGCGGAACTGGACGGGCGCAAGCAGGAGCTTGTGAAGCGGATAGCGGACTTGACCGTGGAAGCCATCAGCCCGGAACAGGTCAGCCAGATTTCCGGCTACCTCGATACTTGGGACAGCGTATCCTTTGACGACAAGCGGCGGGTGGTGGATTTGATGATTACCACCATAGCCGCCACAAGCGACAGCTTAAACATTACATGGAAAATCTGACGGGCGGCACACCTCCCGTCAGACCGTTACTCTGTGTAGTCCCTTGTAAACTGTACTTTTCCTTAAGATAAGCAAATTGTTCCTTCATATATCCCACGACTATGGTAATATCATCTATTCCAACTTCATGAAGTTGACAAATCTGCCGCTCAATCATCACTTCTCCTTTAACCGGCAGTACCCCCTTTGGTCTTTCGAAACACAAAGGAACGAATCTTGAAGAAACACCTGCAGCCAAAATAATCGCATTAGTAATTTTGTGTCCCTGCAAATATGCCCTTCCTTTAGATGTAATGGCTCCTTGATTGATATATCCTTCTTTAACCAACTTGTCAAATTCAGTATCTATTACGGAATATGGCTTATAAAGCTTCTGCGCAATCAGTCTGCTATTCCATGGTTCTCCACTCTCTACATACATCAATAAGTCAAACATTATTTTATTCAAATTCAGTACCTCCATTGACAGGAAATTCTATTTTTGATACAGGATGTACCTTTCTTTTTTCAGGGGATGGCAATGTCATGTAGTCTCCATATAAAAAATGTAAATACTCTTCTTTGTTTTTACTGCTTTTTAAAACTACATTTTCAAAAACTATATCCTCTGTATCAACGTACCATTCCCGCTTGTAACCATATGCTTTATTACATGCCGGAAAGGTGAGACATTTCACCCAATTTGAGTCTTTACGGTTTCTGTGTCTTATATATCTGTTATAACTGCTCTTAAGTATCTTTTCCGGCACCTTTGCCATAAGCCATAATACAAATCTTTTTATACCCCTTTCACTTACTCTGCCAATTTCAGACCAGAAGAATTTTCTATACATAAAACTTATAAAATTACATATGGTCCTTGCACAGTAATTATCAGGAACATTGTCGCAAACAAATATATCCAAAAAAACGCCCTGTTCATAAGGCATATGCTCTTGATATAACCTGACAAAACTCGAATCCTTTCGACGCAATTTTCCATATCCCCATCTATATCCGGGCGTAGTATCCATATCTTGAAAGTAGTATTTATTCTGTCTTAATTCCTTTTTTACAACTGACCTAAATTTCTCATATTCAGAGCGAACCATAATAACATCCGCATCATCATCCCATGGGATAAACCCACCATGCCGAACTGCCCCTAAAAGAGTTCCACCATCTATACTGTAAATAATATTATATTTTCGACAAATTCTATTAAATTCTATCAATAATTCTAACTCTATGGATTGCAATTGTTTTAACTCTTGTTCTGTTAATATATGTCTTTGTAATTTATCCTTGTTTCTCAAGTGTTATCACCTTATTCTACAGCTAATACTTTTACACATTTTCTATAACCGCGTATTTAAGCAAACGGTTTAAGATAGTTACTTAATATGCTTTTCACACCAGCTTTCTTTAAAGCTACATAATCTTCAATTTCATCCACTGTATATGAAACAATATCTATATTTTTCGATATTAAATATTTAATATACTTTTTATGCCGTATAGCAGACTCTGCATCAAGCATTACTGCTTTTATATTATATTTGCAACAAATACATGCCGCCTTTTTTATCCATGCTCCTTCCTTATTTCTATAATCTGTCAATATACATTCCCAATTATGATTAACTGCATATTTTGTACTGTCTTCATCAAATGTTTCTATAATAATCTGTCGCCTTATATTTATAAAACCTTCTTTTTCTAGCTGTCTAACCAAATGATCAATATTAGTTAACAGCCTGCAAAAGTCGTTCAACGTATTCCACTTAATATCTAGAATGACTTTTTTATTAATGTCATCAGCAATCATTCGCAGCAAAACGTCAAGTGTAAGAACTGTATAATTTATGTATATCGGATATGCCATCTTAAGTCTGCTTCCTAATATCAGCTTCCCATCCTGTTCTCCCCAGACATCACATTCTATCATTTTAAAATCATTTTTCAATGCCTCCATTAATGCCTCTAAGGAATTGGTATATTCAATTTTTTCACCTCTTAGTAATCCTCCACATGCATGGGCAATCAAATGATACTTTTCATAGTCGATTGTTTTTAACTCACTCTTTATCGGCTTCAAATGCTCATACAAACGATTAACCTCATTGACTTTCCAAATCTGTTTTATAATTTCCTCTCCATCCGTATATATTGAACATATAGCCGCTGTATCGATATCGTCTATAACATCGTTTAATAAATATATATGACTTTTGTTGTAAAGCGGCATTATTTTATATTTAGGAATTCCCAAGGCAATTAATTCATTCCATATTTCAGAGTATGAATACCAGGCTCCAATCAAGATATAATCAAACTCTATATCCAGTATCCTATCAGGCGAAATTATAGGAATTCCCTCATAATTCACCCCCCCCCCCATTTTTCAGGCTTGCCTGTTTTTCTCTCATCATTATCAGAAAATGCTACGATTTTCATAGTCTGGCTATTAATTGCTTCTTTAGCAGACTTATAAATTAATTTTGCTGCTCCAAATATTATTAACTTCATCGTAATCTCTCCATTTCCATAAATCTCCCCATGATATCTGCCAAAGCAATGGAATCCTCCGGTGTAAGTCCATATCCCTGAAAATCACAGACCTCACAAGAACCACAGGAATTCCTACCTCCACACGCCCTGGCTTCTACCTCATTCACCCTATCTACAAACGCACGGATCTCATAACGCAGCCCATCCCCCAGAAACGGTTCCCGGTACCTCTCCACTTCCAGCGGATTTTCATAATGCACTTCCATATTCGTGGTTTTCCACCAGGGCGCTTCTGCTGTTACATATCCTCTGGTTCCGGATACCATCAGCCTTCCTTCTGCTTTTACCCCCAAGCCGCAGACCGCTGCTGCCAGAGCCTCGGGATACCGGAAGTAAGACTTTGTGAACACGTCCAGCCCGTTGTCCCCTTTTATGGACTGAAACCGTACGTCTTCAAATCCATTTCCCAATAATTTCACGATGGGCAGCAGGCCATAGCTTCCAAGCTCTGTGAAGCTTCCTCCATAAATCCTGTCGGTCAGCTCCCTGCTGTCCCCTGATTCCAGCTTTGTAAAGCAGGCCTCCACATAGCAAATGGTTCCAATGGATCCGCTTCGGGCTATCTCCAGCATCTTCCTGAACCCGGGGCAGTATGCCGTCTTGATCCCCTCGAATAAGATGAGATTCTGCCTTTCTGCCTGCGCGAACAGATTTTTTGCCTGTTCCCCACTTAGAGTAAGAGGCTTTTCACATAACACGTGCTTCCCCTGTTCCAGCGCCGCCTTAATATAGGAACCATGTGTTTCATGGGGGAAGCCACATATACAAGGTCAACCGCCTGAAAGAAACCGGCCAAATCTTCACAAGCCTCGATTCCCCATCTGGCAGCAAACCTTTCTGCGCTTTGCGGATGAGGATTATACGCAGCCTGCACACGGATCCCGTCTACCAAGGCCGCCTCCGGCATAAATCGGCTGGCAATCCTTCCGGTGCCAATCACACCTGCTCTCCATATACCCAACCCTGTCATTCTCCCTCTTCTGCTCCAATCCTTCCTGCAAAATACCTCCCAATCCCCGCAATCATCCGAAGCACTTCCTCTTTTACACTCTCCGGAAAGCTGTTCATAGAGGGAAATGTCTCAAAGTTAAGCACCCCTTCGTATCCCGTCTCCCGAAGCCCAGCAAACAGGCCTTCCCAGTCGAATCCATCCCCTGCTTTCCTTCCATATGTGTAGGGAATCTGATGCAGATCCTCCAGTCCGTCATTTTCATGAAGATGCAGGATCTTAATCCTGCGCCCCAGCCGCCGGACCATCTCGTAGGGAGACTGTTTCACCAGGTTCAAATGTCCTGTATCCAGGCAGAATCCAAACCGCTCCTCCCCTGCTACCTCATTCAGGCTGTCTATATACCACAAAGCTTCCTCCGGCGAGGAGCACACACCCTCCACAATTCTGCCGCCGATGGATTCATAAAGGTTCTCCAGGCATATAGTTACATTATGCTCCCTGGCCGCATGGATAAGCTTCTTAAAAAATGCCAGGTTCTGCCTTCTCTCTTCCTGACAGGTCTGTCTGTACTGCATCTTGAAGGGATGAATGACCACATAGGGAATCCCCAGTAATCCCGCGATTGCCAGGCATTTGGGAATCACTGTTTCTATCATTCGGCTATTCTGTTCCTCCCTTCCCAGCACCCATACAGGGTACGGGGCATGCATCTGGGACCAGGAAAGACCATATCTTTTGGCCCCTTCCTGATAAGAGGTGAAATATTGCCGCAGTTCTTCCATGCCTTGCTCAAAAAAGCGATTCATCTCCCCCTGGTAAAGATCTGAATTCCTCAGGAATACATCCAGATTCAGATCAATACAGTCAAATCCGGCCTTTTTAATCCGTTCGAACCCAGTTTCCAAATCCAATATCTCACTATCCAGGATTCCTTTAGACTGCACTCCTATCTTCAACATACGCCTGCTCCCTGCTTATCAACAAGATTCTGATATCTGAAAAAATATTTATCATCATATCTGCGCCATCTTACGCCCATGGCGTCCAGCTGCTTTTCAATACTTAGGTGGTACATATTGCATATCAGAACAAAGGGATGATGTTCCTTGTCGTCCAAAAGAGCAGATGGCGGGCGGATGCTGATGTTCTCCCGCGTGCCGCCCCACAGCTTTTCATTGTTATCAACGATATAGGATGGCGGATAGGCCTCTCCCCAGACATCCATGTAGTTACGAAACATCCTCCCCGCGCCGAACAAAACCAGGCCGCCAGGCCGCCAGGCTTCCTTGGAATCCACTTCCGGCTGGTCTTTCTTCAACATATTCTTTAAATATTCCTCCAGCTCCAGAATCGCTTCCCATTCTCCGGCAACAGCGGATAACAGGCGGTACCAGCCCGGGCGCAGGCAGGCGGGAGAGACTTCAAAAAGACCGGTAATATCATAGACAACAGGCCCCCTAAAACCCTGCTTGGCCAGAGCCCCTATGATACCGTACCAGTCTGTTGACAGCTCTCCTCTTCCTCTTGTAAATGTATATGGCATCTGGTGCTGGCAGGTTCTTCCATCGTTATCACTGGCATGAAGAAGGCCAATCCGGTGCCCCAAACGTTCAATTATACCGCACAGATTCCTGCCCAGCAGGTTCCCATTTTCTGTGTTGAGGCAGGCCCCAAAGCATTCCATTTTGGCTTCCCGGTTCAGGCTGTCAACTGTCTCTGCCAATAAAGAAGCTTCCGAATACGCGTCTTCAATATATATCTTTAGTCCTGCCGACTTTATCTGTTCCAGGTATTTTCCCAAAACACAGTACAGGCCCGTCCCGTCAGCAACTGTTTCTATTACCACATAAGAGGCATGCAGTACAGATGCCCGTTCTATGGCCGCTAAGAGCTTACCGTCTTCCACGGTCTCAGACGATACGGAAATCCCGGTCATCCGAATGGCAGGCTCCGGTGTCCCCGGCTGCGCACCTTCCATCTCCGGTTCCCGCCCAAACACATATTCCACCAGCCCAAAGCCCGTATTCTCAAGCTGATTGAGATCCATTCCATCCTGATACCGTATTCCTCTTATCATATCCCTGATACCTGTCCTCTCCTCTGCTTCATAAATGCCTCTGTCACCCTGGCCATGGCAGTGCACTCCTCCGGCGTCAGCTTAAAATGGCATAAATCCGGATTGGTAATCTTGGACACAAATTCACTGATTTCATAGCGCAGTCCACCTCCCTGGAAGTTTGGCTCAAACCGTTCTATCACACTGGGATCCTCATAGCGTATCTCAAACCTTCTGGTCAGCCACCACGGGGACTGGGCCAGGATGTATCCCTTTGTGCCGGCCACCACCAGCTGGCCCTCGGATTTGACGCCCACGCCGGCCTTGGCAAGCCCCAGGCCGTTTTTGTATCTGAACTGGATCTTGGTATAAAGGTCAATGCCGTTTTCCGCCGGTATACTGTCTATCCTTATATCCTCAAAATCCGTTCCCAGAAGCTTGATCACCGGAAGCAGGGCGTAACCGCCGAATTCCAGGAACGCGCCTCCGTATCTCTCATCCGTCATCTCCCTGGCAAATGTGTCCGCTATCCTGGAAAAGCAGGCTTCCACATCCCGTATCTCCCCAATCTTCCCGCTTTTAGCCACATTAACTAACTGCTGGAAGCCGGGGCAGTAGGCTGCCTTGATGCCTTCCATCAGAACGCAGTGCTTCTCCCTGGCCAGCTGATATAGCTCCACGGTCTCCGCCTCGGTAAAGGTCATGGGTTTCTCACACAGCACATGGACCCCGTGCTCCAGGGCCCGCTTGGCGTAGTCGTAGTGAGTCTCATGGGGCGATGCGATATACACCGCGTCCACCTTGCCGAGAAATGTCTCATAGTCCTTTGTGTAGCATCTTATCCTGCATTTCCTTGAAAAAGCCTGGGCGCTCTCCTTCTCCGGGTTATATGCGCATATGATGTTGATTCCGCTGACGAACTTGGCTTCGCCCACAAACCTGGGTGCGATTCGCCCCGTGCCGATGATGCCTGTCTTCACAATCCGGAATCGGTTCTTGCGCAGCTGGGTGGACGAAATATCCGGGGTCCGGTCCAGATATACCACATTGCAAAAGACCTTAAGATAATCAAAGGTCCCCACCCAGTCCGAGCCCACCGTGAAGGTATCCACGCCGTAGCGCTGGATATCTTCAATTTTCTGTCCTTCGTGGTCCTCTATGATGATTTCATCCGCAAATCCGGTCTGTCTCACATTGTCAATGCGCTCCAAGATGGGGTCAATCACATTGACCTTACCTCTTATCTCATCAAAATGCTCCGTGGTCACGCCTACAATCAGGTAATCCCCCAACGCCCTGGCGCGCTCCAATAATTTGTAATGCCCTTCATGGAACAGGTCGAACGTGCCATATGTAATCACCTTTTTCATACGTAATCAATCCCTTTCCGCTTACCTATGTACTCATATCGGCGCGTTTCGGCAAAATATAATATTTCATCTGCATAAACCTAAATTAACTCCGTCACCCGCACCCCATCAGGCAGTTCCTTTAAGCAGCAGACATACCCGCTGCCCTGGTTTTGTATGTCCAGCAAGTCAAAAATATTGTGAACCGGCACACAGGCATGGTTCTCCGGCTGTTCAAACCAGTACAGCCTGCATACCGCCATGGAACCGGCCGGCCTGGCGCAGGACTCATCATTTTCAAATATGGTGGCAAGGGCCTTCTTAAGTACCTCCACATCCTCATGGCTCACCCCATTCTTATCCGCATAAAACGGATTGACCGAGCCTTTTACCACATACAGGCCCTGCTCCACCATGCTCTTTGTTCCCATGGTGTCGGAAGATTTTCCTTTGGCTTGGCCTTTGTCCCCGCCGTTTGTGCTCTTGGTGATATGGATGTCCTTAATCACCACCGGCTCCACGGATGTGCCGTGGCATATGGTCACGGCGCCATGGACAGAGGCGCTGGCCGCGGCCTTGACCCCGGAAAAAGCAAATACCTGTCCAAACAGCCGAACATCCAGCCAGGTACCGCAGGCCATGCGCAGACCCTCTTTCTGTGTCTTTCCATCCCTGAGGGCATCATAAATGTCCTTTCTGGCAGCCAGGCGTTCCGCCAGGGAACCATACCCGTCCACGCAAAGACTGTCGGACTGGACAAATACAGGCAGTCCCATGTGTATGAACCGGTTGCGTATTTTTCGGCGGATACATTCTCCTGTCACTTCCCCATAACCATTGTCGTTGGTCCTTGGACGGTTTCCCTCCAGCGGATCTCCGTTTGGGTTTGCGTTGTCCACCTTAAATACCATGATGAAATCCTGTCTGTTCATAAATCTATCCCATTTCCTTCCTGACCGCGTAATCATACTGTATAAAATATAGCTCCTGGGAACTGAACCCTGTCAGGTAAGCGGTTCCCAACGGTTCATCGGAATCAGCCTGCCCCGTGACCATGGCTTCCACCTGTTCCATAAGCCTGCACGCATACTGTCCGCGCCTCATCCTGTTGGCTTTGTAAAGGTACGGAATAAGCCGTTTCCGGATTATTTCCCAATATCTTCCCGGAGACCGGGAAAACATCCGCATGTATGAGCACACCCCTGATATGCACCCTTCCCTGGCCTCCTGGAAATACAGCCCCTCAATATAGTCGGCAATGGCCAGCAGACGGCCCCAAAGATAGCTGCGGTCCCTGTTTAATTTATCCAGCATAATGCTTTCCCCTACCGCGTCCCGGTTAAGAAGGGCGCACGTAACCTGTAAAACCATCATCCAATGGCTGCGTTCACGGAACATACAGGGATTTCCCGCCCTGCAGATAAGATTGGCCATAATGTCTGACGGCATGGGCTGAGCAGATAATATAACGGAAACAACACGGTTGACCTGACGGGCAAATACTGTTTTATCCACAACCGTAAGTACGCCCCCATATTCGGTTCCATAAGCGGCAATCACCACGTCCGGCGCCGAGGGTGCGCCTGTAAATGCTCTTTTTCCCGTTGTAAACTGCCAGCAGGCAGTCCGGTGCCATTGTTTAAGCCGCCGGCAGATAACATCTGACGGCATTTCCACGTAATCGAGAATTGCCAGCCTGCCTTTATAGTTCTGCTTGTTGGGTGCGTCTAACACCAGCATATGGAACATTCTGTGATCCATAAGGACTTCTGAAAAACACACATCCAGATGTCTCTGGTATGCATCCCTTCCGGCAAAAAACCTGTATTCATGTTTCCCCTGAATATCAGGTGTATTTGCAAACAAATCAAAGGCCAGGGGATTGCCGTCCGCATCCCAGCACACGCGGATATTGCTCCCGAACACACGTCCCTGGCGTTTGATTATCCAGCTTAAAGCGCAGTGAGCCTTAAAGCTTGTGACCAGGCCGATGGACACCGCATCAATCCCTTCCCGGAACCAGTCTCTGGAATAGACAATGCTTCCATTTTCATTGGAGGAAATAAGCTTAGCCCAGTCTGAACTCCCCCGTATACCATTAGTATGTTTTCCGGTACAAACCGTATATTCTCCTGTTACATAGCAGATATCCTTCTTTCCCTGCTCCATCACAAAGGCAGTGTAGTACGAGATCCAGCTTTGAAACAGTTCCCTGTTTTTCCATGTCTCTGCCGCATACCCTTCCTCTGCCTCCTGATCCATCACCCTGAATCTGACCACGCAGGACAAAATATCCCTGCCTGCCACTTTCTTCTTCTCGTCAATGGTACCGTCCTCCTCTGGTATGATGACCTTGGCCGCAATCAAGTCAGAGGCTGTCCGTTTCCGGTTCAGGTATTGCCTTACCGCTTTTAACTGGGGAACCGCGTAAGTGCTTAGGCTCCAGGCAGCAAGCAGCTGCTCATGTGCACTGCACCGCTTCTGTATATCCAGAATCATCTGTTTGTCCTGTATATAGGAGCCTGCATCGCTCATAAGATACACCAGTTTGTCATTTAGCGGATTAGGCGGCGGTTCCGGACCGGATCGGCTGGCTGATTCCACCGTGGAGGGAACAATTGTATATACCTCATCCTTCCTGATATCCAATACACATGCATCCAGAAAGTTCCCCTGCATATCAATTGTCACGGTTATATGCGCCGTCAGATATGTATGGAACAACGGCAGAAGCACTGCATCCGTATCCTCCCTCTTTGCACCAGCCCGGGAAGACTGGCTGTCATATACCCCGGCCAGGCTCTGCAATAAATTCATCTGCTAATCCCCTCCTGCCCTGCATGTTCTGGTAATGCACTCTTCCTGATCCGGAAAACAGATTACACCCTGATGCATCCTGTAAGGCGCCAGACGGATTACGCCCTTTTCAAAATCCCTGCTGTGGACCATAACTCCAAAGTCCATATCCACAGCGTCATAATATCCTTCCCCATCCCCGAAGAGACATGGCCTGACATATGCGAAGCATTCTGTGATTCCCAGGTGGACCGGCAGCTTCCCTCCCCGTCTGAGCCACCGCAGCATGGATTCATAGTGCTTTGCAACGTTGCGGTCCGAGGCATACAGTTCACTTCCCCAGGCCAGCTCAACCTCAATCTGGTAACATACATCCCGCAGGTAACTGTAATACCCCAAATCCTTCCCTCCTGTCTTATAAACAGGCAGAAGCTTGCTCCTTGACTGGTACCGGATGGGATTCAGGATCCTAATCCGCAGCGGTTTCCACTTTATGGACGGTTTCCAGTAAATGCTTTCTGTCAATCCCGTAACAGCTGAACAGGTAGGAACCGGATATGAATGCAAATCCCCGCCAGTTTTGGTCATTGGATTGGTAAACAGCGCATATTCTCCTCTTACCTCGTAGCATATTCTTGGCATGCCCCGTCCCTGGGAAGGGATTATTTTTTTATCGCTCAAAAAATCACCTCGTCAGCCATGGTGTGTTCATCACCATGGTTTTATCTATCATATATACTAGGATTCATCTGCAGGCAGGGTTCCGGTTATGGTGTGGTTATGGTTCTGGTATGATAAGGCACCGTTCCAGAAAGCAGGAACATAGAAACCGGAACCCTGTGCAATGCGGGACAGCTCATATATCTGGTGTAAGCTGGGTAGTCCTTCAATCCTCATACGCCGTCAAGGCTATGTAAACTTCATTATCCGTGTATTGGTATATCTCTCATATATGCTAACTTCAATCCTCACAGCCGTTAAAGGCTGTGTTTCCGTAATTGCTTACTGTTTTCATGGTTTACGATTTGTCATATATCAGCTTTATCTCTGCATTATATTCTTCTTCCTGCTTTCCATAGGTCTGCCTTTAATATAGAACCTATTTATTTTTATCGGCGGTAATGGTTAAAATATAATAGTTTTAATTGTACAAGGTTTATTTTTACTCCCAGCCGGTCCAAGAAGGTATGTTCCAAACAATCGGATTAAAAAAAACTGACCCTCGGAATCTATGTTCCGTGAGTCAGTCATCTCAACTATATATACAACTAAAACCATCCCCCCTGCTGTCTCCGAAGGGTTTCATCCTGCGTGTCACACCAATAATGCAGTCATAACCGAATGTTCCATATCATCAATATTATAAACATGCTCCATCACTTCAAAGGTTTCCCGCAGATTCCCTCTGGCACTTTTCCAGCCAATGCCATCTGTAAACCATACAAAGGAAAATCCTTCGATTGTGTCCGCCTCCTGGGAAAGCATTTTATAGCTTCTGGCGGTTTCATTCAGCTTCGAGCCCCCGCTGCTGTAAAAATTCGTTTCAACCGCATAAATCATGGACTCTGTTTTTACCACGAAGTCAAAACGCTTTGCGGCCTTGCCCTCGTTGGATAAAGCGGACAAATCAATATCCCATTTATTCTCAATATCCTTCAGGTACATTTCTTTAAAATAATTCTCATCCTTCGTAAATCCTGCGGCAATGATATATTGCTCCACCAGATCTTCCATCTGGTGCCCGCCCCGGTTCTTACGGCCATTGGAGTCAAGTCCTGTCTCAATCCCCAGCGCATAGTCAACCAGATTGTTTACCAGATGCTTCTGCAGCAGGTCAAACAATCCTGTTTTTCTCATGAATATCTTATATTGCTCCATATCATAATTCATTGTTTTAAAATTATACTTAAATGCGCCGTTCTCATCCTGGGCATAGATTTCGTTGCTCCGCACAGCCAGAAGCAGTGGAATACAGGACAGGGTTTCCGGATATTTTGTTATTATTTTTTCAAAATCATCTTCTATATTCACAGAACCTATCAGTGAATTTAGTATGTTTAACTCGATTTTTATATCCTCCACATTGCGGACTACCTTGTCAAAATCTATGTAATACCGGTACCCTGAAATACTTGCCCGGAATTTACTAAGCCATGCGTCAAAATCTCTTTTTACCACTCCAGCGCCTCCTGTATCTGATCCAAACGTCTTTTCGCTATATCCAGATATTCTTCGTTATTGTCAATTCCGATAAACTGCCTTCCGTACTTTCCGGACACCACCCCGGTTGTCCCGGAACCGCAAAACGGATCCAGTACCACGTCCCCCTTTTTTGTGGACGCCAAAATAATCCGTTCCAGTAAATACTCCGGTTTTTGCGTGGGATGCCTGCCGGCCCACTTTTCCGACGGCCTGGTGAGGCTTCCCTCCCACACATCCTTCATCTGTTTTCCGCCGTTCATTTGCTTCATCTGCTCATAGTTAAACAAGTGCCTGGCCTTCTTTTCATCCTTCCTGGCCCACAGAATCGTCTCTGTGGAATGGGTGAAGCAGCGGCAGGCCAAATTGGGCGGCGGGTTTGTTTTCTTCCAGGTAATATTATTGATTATCTTATACCGCTCCTGCTGAAGCGCCATTCCGATTGAATAAATATTGTGCAGGGTACCGGATATCCATATGGTTCCGCCGGGCTTCAGCACCCTTCTGCACATGCGGATCCACCTGCGGTTGAAAGCATGGTTTTCCTTAAAATCCCCGCCCTCATCCCAGGACGCCTTATTGACTGATACCATTCTTCCCCCTTGGCAGGTTATGCCGTTATTGCTCAGAAAATATGGCGGATCTGCAAATATCATATCAACACTTTCCGGCTTCATTTTCCGCAGCAGCTCAAGACAGTCTCCCAGATAAAGCCTTTTTGTATCAGTCCCATAATATGCCTGGATTTTTCCCCGCATCAGCTCTTCCATAGATATACCTCTAATAATTCGTAATGATGATCTCCTGACCCACCCGGTTCTTTGCGTCAGAATTTATCATACGCTTTACATCCACCACCACTTTGTTGAAATCTGCATATAACTGATTGATAAAATCTGTGTTGTGATTGGTCAGCATACAGTAGCATCCCCGTTCTGTAAGCTCTCTGAACACGTCAGCCAGACGTCTGTGGCTTTCAATGTCAAAGCCCTCCTTTGTGTAAGACTCAAAGGACGTTGGATTCAAGGGGGCGTAGGGACTGTCTATAAAAACAAAATCACCCTTCTCTGCCAAATCACAGGCATTCTGAAAATCGCCTTTCATAATCTTCACCTTCTGAAGGCTTTGTGATACAGCCATGATACTTTCTTTGCTGCATGATTCCCTCACACTGTTATTATACGGTACATTAAACAGGCCTCTTCCGTTTACCCTGTAAAGACCGTTAAAGCAGTGTTTGTTGAGGAACACGAATAAAACAGCTAATTCCATATCGTATTCCGCCCGCATCATTTTATCATTATAGTTTTCCCGGACTTTATAATAATACTCTTTTCCTCCATCTGCTATTCTTTTATCATACTCTGAAATAGCATCGGCAAATTCTTCTGGTGAAATTTTTATCTGCAGGTAGGCATTGATCAATGATTCATTTATATCATTAATAATGGATTTTTCCGGCTGCAAATCAAAATATACTGCACCGCCGCCCACAAATGGTTCCATATATCCATTAAAATGTTTTGGCAGTCTCGCTTTTATCTGTTCAAGTAATTGTCTTTTGCCGCCCGCCCATTTCACAAATGGCTGTGCACTGATTTCCGTCATCGTGTTTCCTTTCACCCATAAAATCATAACATTTATGATTCATTATAAGTGAAAGTTAAATAAAACACAACCTGCAACTGCCTTCTTTCGGAAAACAAAAATACCCGGGCAAAAATGCGCCGGAGAATATTTCCCTGAATTTAGCAAATACTATTTTATGTCAGATTAAATCCAACCGATTGAAGGATAAAAGGAGAAAGAGATTATGAACAAAAATATGCGTACATGGGTCATCGGAATCTGCGTGGCCCTGGTCATCATCGTGGCCGTGGCGGCTGCGTTTGCCAACAGCCGCAGCGGCTCTGATGCCGGACAGACCTCTGAAAGCCAGACAGAAAGCGCCTCTGCGTCCGCGGCGTCACAGACGGAAACAGAAACAGGTTCCGGGGAACAGGCATCCTCAAATTCCGGCAATGCTGCCGACCACAGCGGACATAACGGACATATGAACGCTTCGGGAGACGACCTGAGCCGTTACCTGACCGAACAGGATTCTATCATGATGAATATGATGGAGGATATGGTCATCCGCGAAAAATCAGGAAATGCTTCCCTGGACTTTTTAAGGGGCATGATTCCCCACCACGAGGCAGCTATCAAGATGTCTGAGAGCTATCTGAACTACCAGGGAAAAAGCGATGAGCTAAAAACCATTGCCCAGGATATCATAACCGCCCAGAAGGATGAACTAAAACAGATGAATGAGCTGGTTAAAACGTATGAAACGGACGGAAAAAAGGATCAGACAAAGGAGGACGCTTATCTGGAGCAGTACAGCAAAATGTTTGCCGATGACTCCATGTCCCACCACATGGATACCTCAGATGTTGACAGTCTGGACCAGGCCTTTGCAGAGGGCATGATTATGCATCATCAGATGGCTGTGGATATGGCCAGGGATATCCTGGAGTATACAGACTATGAAGAGATACGCACCATGGCCCAGAATATTATAGATGTGCAGGAGAAGGAAATTGCCCAGATGGAAAAGATCCTGAACGATCAGCAGGAATCCCAGCCGGAATAAACCGGAATAAAACATCGTAAACAGGATTCTCCAATTGACACCCGCCCTCCCCCATGCTATAATCTCCCCATAAAAATCCCACCCATCCGCAGTCCGGACACAGGCTGGATTTTTGCCGCCGGGTAAAAATATCAGCGTCAGGCTTTCTATCGTCAGGCCCAGGAGCAATACGAATCAGGAATCCCATTCCTCATCCGCTCCAGAAGATAGAAGGTACTGGCGCTTTTTGTGTTTCGGAAGATGCCGGAAGGTATGGGAACCGTTCAGGAGGTCACCATGCAGAACAACTATGCAGAACAAACATCGTGCTTAAAAGAATTTGCCAGATACACCTCGTTAAACGTACTGGGAATGATTGGTCTTTCCTGCTATATACTGGCAGACACCTTCTTTGTCGCCAAAGGTCTGGGAACCAGCGGTCTTGCAGCCCTGAACCTGGCCATCCCCGTCTACAGCTTTATCCACGGTACCGGACTCATGTTCGGAATCGGCGGCGCCACCAAATTCTCCATCAGCCGCAAATCAGGGCTTTCGGATCTGATTTTTACAAACACCCTGTTTTTCGCCGGAATTACGGCCCTTTTGTTCTTCCTGGCCGGACTTTTCCTGTCCCCGCAGATTACAGCGCTTCTGGGCGCTGACAGCCAGGTGGCCGCAATGACCCAGACCTACCTGAAAATGATACTGCTCTTTGCCCCGGCCTTTATTCTCAATGATATCCTGGTCTGTTTCGTGAGGAATGACGGAAATCCCAGGCTTTCCATGCTAGCCATGCTGGGAGGAAGCATGGCCAATATCCTGTTGGACTATGTCTTTATTTTTCCTCTGGGCATGGGCATATTCGGCGCTGTACTGGCTACCGGGCTGGCGCCCCTTATCAGTATAGCCATCATGTCCGGCCACTGGATGGGTAAGAACAAGGGATTCCATCTCGCCAAAACAGAAATCCAGGGACAGACAGCCCTCCTTATCCTGTCCCTGGGATTCCCCTCCCTGATCACGGAAGTATCCTCTGGTATTGTCATCATCGTGTTCAATGTGATTATCCTTGGACTAAAGGGAAATGTGGGGGTGGCTGCCTACGGCGTCATAGCCAACCTGTCCCTGGTGGTCATATCCATTTTCACCGGCATTGCCCAGGGAATGCAGCCGTTAATCAGCAGCGCTTACGGCCGGGGTGATTCCGCCAGAATCAGGGGGATACTGCGGTACGGACTGGCCGCCGCGGTTTTCATCTCCCTGACACTGTATGCCGGAATTTGTTGGGGAGCAGCTCCCATAACAGCCGTATTCAACAGCGAGAACAACCTTAAGCTGCAGGAAATAGCGGAGTATGGGCTAAGGCTGTATTTTACAGGCATACCGGCTGCGGGGCTCAATATCATCCTGTCCATCTTTTTCACCTCCACGGAGCAGGCTGTGCCGGCCCACATCATTTCCCTGTTAAGGGGCCTGGTGCTCATCATTCCCATAGCGTTTTTCCTGTCCGGCCTTTGGGGAATGACCGGTGTCTGGCTGGCCTTTCCTGCGACGGAGCTGGTTTGTGCGCTGACAGGCGCTGCCATCTGTAAGCGCTTCTACTCCCAATCCTTCTCCGCTTCCAGGTAATAATGCAGCAGCCTGGGCTCCGACAGCGTGTTGGCCGTCAGCCTGTCCCTGCGGGGCTTCTCATCCTCCGCAAATAAAAACAGTCCCCTAAGGCCGGACTGATTTAAGAATTTTCCCTCTGCCTGAAGCTCCAGGCCGTCCACAGACACCTTATCCTTGGAAGCCAGCTGGAATCCCCAGTCGCCGAAAGAGGGCACCTGTACATGGTAGGGATATACATATGGAAATTCCTGTCCCACAGTTTTATTGATGCACCAATAGGCATCTGCTGCATAGTAAGGACTGGTGGACTGGACCGACATAACCCCATGTTCCGTGAGATTATTGCTGCACAGCCGGTAGAACAGGTCCGTGTACAGCTTGTTCAGCGATTCGCTGTTGGGATCAGGGAGATCTGTGATGATTACATCGAATTCCCCATCATATCCCTCCCCGCCCTCATTGCGGTAATTGTTTTCCAGGTACCCGTAGGCGTCCTCACTGCGGATTTCCAGCTTGGGACTGTCAAGAGAGCCCTGGTTCAGGGCAGCTATGTCCTGATTGGTTCTGCACAAGTCCACCCCCCTGGCATCCAGGTCCACCAGCACGATCTTCTCCACCTCCGGATATTTTAATATCTCCCTTACAGCCAGGCCGTCCCCTCCTCCCAGCACCAGGACATTCCTGCGGCTTTTAGCCGCTGACATGGGTATATGCACCAGGGCCTCATGGTATCTGTACTCGTCCTTGGAGGAAAACTGGATATTTCCATTGATAAACAGGCGGATATCGTCCTTATGTTTGGTGACCACCAGCTTCTGGTACGGTGTCTGTTCCCGCAGGATTACCTTGTCCCTGTAAAGCCCCTGTTCAATTCCTGATGCCACATTTTCCGAAAACAGCATTCCCAGCACCATGAATGCACACGCCAGTCCGCTCACCAGTCTCCACATGGAAAACATTCTGATATATCCGCGGTAGGATACAAGAATAAACAGGGATATGCCCAGGTTCAGACTGCCCACCAGAAAGGCAGTGGAAAAATATCCCAGCTGAGGCAGCAGGAGCAGCGGAAACGCAATGGATCCTGCCAGCCCTCCGATATAATCAAAGCTGAAAATACTGGAAAGGGTAATGCGCAGATTGCCCGCATTTTCCTCAATGATTCTTGTGAGAAGGGGGATCTCCAGGCCTACCAGCATTCCAATCAGTATGATTTCCAGGTACATCACAAGCTGGTAGGACTGCACATAGATGTTTGCCAAAAACAAAAGCAGGGAGCTGGTCCCTCCCAGTATACCCACGCCGATTTCCACAAAGACAAACCAGTCAAACAGCTCTGTCCTCACATATTTGGAAAGGTAGGACCCCATTCCCATGGCGCACATATAAAGGCCGATGGTGATGGAAAACTGGGCTATGCTGTCCCCCAGCAGATAGGAGCTGACGGAGCTGATTAAAAGTTCGTATATGATGGAGCAGCCGGATATGATGAAGGTGGTGAACATCAGCCGGCGGTAAGAAAATGTCCCTTCCTTCATCACATAATCACTCCGCTTATAATGATGGACAGCCCAATAAACATTCCTGCAACCATAATGCCGGCAGCCGGGTTCCCGCCGCTGATTTCCTTATTGAGATCATATTTCCGGTTGATCAGGTTCAGCGCCAGGTAGCCCAGAACGCAGAACACCAGCCCCACCACATAGTAATATATGGTTGAGGCAATACCGGTCAGCAGTGATTCGTGAACCGCTGTGCCGGCAGGGGACATAACAGCTGCCCGGATAATGATTCCGATTCCAACGGAGATACCCGCCATAACGCTTCCCACCGCCACATTCCCCTTCTTGATTTCCGCCGGGAACTCACAGGGAATCACCAAATCCACCACAAATGTACCAAAGAGCATGAGGGCCGTGCCCAAAACGCAATAAACCATAATTGTAATAAATTCTGCCATAATCTTCTCCTTTTTGATTTGGTTTTGTCCGAATACATACTGCCGGTTTACTTTCTTGCCTTTTTCGCCTTTTTCGCCTATTTGCCGGAGCTGATTCCGCCTCCGGATGACCGCCTGGAATTGATGCTGCTCTGGCGGACGCTGTCTGAATAGCTTTTGTAAGGATCCACGGGATTGGTGTCAACGGTTTCGCCGCTGTAGTTTTCGTATCCGCTGGTCCGCTGTCTGTATCTGTCCCTGTCGCCGAAAAATCCCCTGGAATAATAGAATCCGCGGTAATAAGAATGGGTATGGCCGGTCGCATGGTAAGGCGTGTTGGTGCTCTGATATACATAGGCGCGGGAACTGATCTGCACCATGGTGGTCTGGTCCGTGCTGGTGTATACCAGACAATATTCACTCTTTGTCAGGATAGCCACCGAATCATCTTCCCCATTCTTCTGCACATCCTCGGTCCCGCCGTCAATGGCCTGGATAATTGCCTTAGCCGCGTCATCCACGGACAGGTCAGTGAAGTACACATCCGCCCTTTCCTTCTCGTTCAAATCAGATGTAATTGACGTCTGATAGGAGAAATTAATATTACCTTCCAGATATTTATGTATGGTCTTCTTATTTGACTGTATGTACGTATAGGATAACACTCCAAGAACCGCCAGTATCACTGCCGCCACAGCCAGGTTCTTCATATTGACAAAACCAAGGGGCCTGTTGCTCTCCGCCTGTCCGGAACAACCGCTGTCCAGAAGTACGATTTCATCCATATCCAGATAACAGCCTTTGGAATACTCTGTTTCATCCTCCCATTGCTCCACCGCAATGATGAGCTCTTCGGTACCGTCCTCGTACTCCGTATAACGGACCGTGTCTCCCGGTGATGTATCCACCTGGCCAAAGCAGGACGTGACAACTGCCTGCCCCGCATCCGCCTGGCGGTAACCATCCCGGAATATATTCATCTCATCAAACTCACTGCCATAGGGACACTGGGTATAAATGGCGTATTCTTCATAAATATTGTCAATGCTGAGCCATTTTATACCCCTGGTCCGGGTTTCCAACAGGCAGTATTCCCACCAGCGGGAACCGTCTGAACGGTTGTGGAACTCAATTCCCCCTGTGACCCGGTATTCCGCCCCTTCTATGGACAGGCTCTGGTCCTTATTAAACTGTAATGTCTTACCCATGGACGTCCTCCTTTGCCCTGTTTAACGCCCTCTTAATCAGCCTTGTTTCTGCCTGCTCTGCCTTTAAGGACTCTGTGAGAAGGCGGCATATCTCTCCCGGTATATCCTCCTGGCAGGAAAATATATCCACTGCCGCATACCCATACTCAGGCCAGGTGTGGATTGAAATGTGGGAGGTGGTTATGACCGCCACTGCGCTGATACCCATGGGCGAGAATTTATGGTAGCATTCCTCCACAATTCCTGCGCCTATGCATTGGCAGACCATGTGAATCACATTTTTTATGGAATCCACATCATCAATACAGGACGTCCGGCATCCATAGAGGTCCACAATCAGCTGCCTGGCCTCTGCAATATCTGTTTCCTTTCCTGTCATGGCAATTTCCCTTCATCGTTTAAGTGATTCCGGGGCTCTGCTGCCATGGAAATACGGCAGCAGCAGCCTCTTTCTGATTATATCAGACTGACTATATGGATACAATTGCCAAATTCTTACGATAATACAAACCGATACTACAAACCCATAATACAAAACGCGCATGCCGGTTCCCATCACAATGGATATCGGAACGGCACGGCACATTCAAACTGCGGCAAGGCCATGTCAGCTTATATAAAGTATGGGCACATTTCCCAGTACACGTCCTATCTCCTGCCGCAGATACAGCTGTGCCTCTTCCCTGGATTCGGCCCGGTAGCAGTACCTCCCCCGTCCCCTGCCCGTCATCTGCTCCCTGTCATACAGGTCCGGCGCATTGGGAAATGCTTCGCTGTTAATGGCCCGGTGGACATAGGAATAGGTCATCAAAATAATCTCCAGAAACATCTGGCTTTTCATTTTATCTGAAAGTCCGTCCCTCAGTTCTTCCAAGAGGCCGGTATACATTTCCTTCCAGCCCTCCACTAATATGACGGGAGCTATCAGGAGTCCGCAGGGATATCCCGCCTCACACATCTGATTTACAGCCTCGATTCTCTGTTTTAAGCCGGATGTGCCCAGCTCTATCTTCCGGATAATGGGCTGAGGATTGACGCTCATGCGGAAAATCACCTTGCCTCTGTGGTCCAGGTCCAGCAGAGGTTCCACCATATGAAATTTGGTGGGAAATGTAAGTTTTCCCTCCCCCTCCTCTGCAAAACGCGGAATTGTATAAAGAAGATTTCCCGTAATTGTGTTCTCCAGCACCAGATCACTGTTGCTTCCAATCTCAAAGGTAAGGGGGGTGCCGCTGTTCTTTCCCTTTTTGATAATGCGGTCCAGCATCTGCTCCCGGTTCACAAACAGTCTGAGATAAGCGCATTTATTATAGTTGCAAACCAGATAGCAGTACAGGCACATGGCCGTACAGCCGGATGAGGTGTATGGGACCAGATAATCGGATACCTTGTGGTTTTCCACGTATTTGTGGGTCTTTCGTATGCCTGCTATCAGATTGCGTTTCATGTGTCCGAACTGGTCATTGGGTTTTTCCTGCATTTCCCGGATGGAATTATGGCTCTCAATGGGAATCCACGGCAGGTCCCTGTATTCCTCCCTGAGCTGCCGGCCCAGAGGGTAGTCAAAGATAGCCGGTTCATAATAAACTGCGTCAAATTTCATGGATGCGCCTTCCTCCTGATAAATTCATAGACAATATGGGAATTGGGTTCAATTTCTTATTTTTACTGTTTAACATTCCCCAAATCTGTGAAGTTATCAATGGAAAAGCCGCCGGCCCTTTAATGGGCGGCAGCGGCTTTGTTTGAACAGTATTATTATCTAATATAACTATCATTCACCTATAATCTGTACCTGCACCTGGCGTTCCCGACCACAGGTCTGGTCCAAATCCACAAAATATATATGACCAAAGCTTCCCAAATCCAATTTTCCATCAATCAGAACAATGGTTTCACTTCTTCCCAGAAAAACAGAACGCAAATGGCCATCTGTATTCAGTGTCTGGGGCTTATCTTCACCATGCAGCCTGGAGAATTCCGTAAGCTCCGGACCTGGATGCATATATTGGCCTTCCTTACGGCAAGTAGGGATCATCCGTTCCATTACATCGCACAAATCCTGCTGCAGATATTCGAGTCCTGTGTATGTCTTATCAAAAGAACATTCCTGTGTTATCACTGAACAGGTTGTATGATGGGAATATACCACACATATCCCATTCCGTATGCCTGATTGATTCACTATCTCCTGGACCTGGCCGGTTACCATGTGAAATGTAGGCCGCATACCAGAGGATTTTACCTGAAACGTTTCTCTATATATTGTCATAACACCCTCCTTACCGTCTGGCTTTCCGCCTGTATATCATCAAACGCCTTTCGTACATTGCAAATCATCTCATCAACCATAGCACATGGATTCAAGGCCGTACAAACCCCGGAAGCTGCGCCCACACCTTCTGCACCTGCGTATATGGTACGATATACATGTTCACCACAGCTGATTCCAGCTGCCTGCTCCACAAGAATATCCGGATAAACCGTTTTTACTGCATGTGTGGACTGATATATGAATTCCAGATTGCTGACTTTTCCACTGCCAATCAGCTCTGAGGGTTCAGGATTGATAATATCCGGATGAAACTGTGCCAGTGCTTTTGCCTCTTCTATGGTATCCGCACATACAAATGTAAGAAGCTCCAGTTCATCTGCCCGCTTAATGGTTTCGCGTATTGAAATTAAGGTCATTGGACGTTCACAGTGATTCAGAACCACGCCACTTGCTCCCGCTGCTTTAACAGCTTCCGGCAATACATCTGCAATTCCCCGTCCCGGGCGCAGCGTATCCATATAAGGGGCAAAAACAATTAAGTGCTCTGTATTTTCTGCCACTCTTCTAATTTCTGTATAGGGCGACAAAAAAAGCACATCTATATCATACTTGGCCGCAGCCGCGTCCGCAGCTTTTGCCAATTCCAGCACACTATCGCCATAAAGATAATTTTTGACTCCCACTTCAAAAAATGGTGTCCTGATTTTTTTCTTCATCTAAAATAACCATCCTGTTTTTTACTTTAGCCTTTGACAGCCCCTGCTGTCAGCCCGCTTACCAAATGTTTCTGGAAAAACATAAACATGATTACTACGGGCATGGTTGCCAGGACTGCTCCCATCATAATTTCATTCCACGGCGTTGAATACTGCCCCATATAGGAGGCAAGCCCTACAGAGAGCGTCCACAGCTTATTATTTTCCACCAGAGTATATGCATATAAGTACTCATCCCATGCTATGATAAAAGACCATGTGGCGGTTGCTACAATACCCGGTTTCAGCATAGGAATCAATATAAAAAACAGCGTCCTCATTACACTACAACCATCAATTGCCGCTGCTTCTTCCATCTCCCTGGGTATTGAATCAAAAAATCCTTTAAGGAACCATATACCAATGGGCATTGTGGTTGCCGTATAAATAATCACTAAAACAGTCAAGGTATTTGTCAGGCCAATCTTGGCGAAAATTATATATATAGGAATAGACAGTAACACCGGAGGCAGCATTTGTGTCAAAAGGACAAGAAATATCATGGCCGGTTTACCCTGGTAGCTGAAACGTGAGATGCTGTAGGCCGCTGGAAGCGCAAAGAGTGTCGACAACAATGTGGAAATGATACCCACATAAAGAGAATTCCTCATCCATTGTAGGATAGCACTATTTTTAATATAATCTAAATATGCCAAAGGTGTGATCTGCGGAAAGAAACTGGGTGGATAATGGAATAATCCTTCCAATGGCTGCAATGAGGTGTTCAACAGCCAGTAAAATGGAAACAGGGAAATAAGGCATACACATATGACCATGACATAACTAAGACTTTTCTTCCATCGCATTATGGTATTCATTCGTATCCTCCTCCCCTTAATCGTTGTTGACATCTGTGATAAATACCCTGTAGTAGAAAAAGCTGAAAATCAGGGATACTATGAGACAGACTACACCAATAGAAGCACCATACCCCAGTTTGCTGAATTTAAACGCATTAAGATATGTAAAAATTGAAAGGGTTGCTGTCTGGTCAGAGGGTCCCCCCATAGTTAGCAGCCAAATTATTACAAAATTTGTAAAGGACCATATTGTCAGTAAAAGTACCAGCACGGAATTCACATATTTTAAACCAGGCAATGTAATATAGAAAAATCGCTGAAATGCACTGGCGCCGTCAATGGAAGCTGTCTCGTACAATTCCCCGGATATTGTTTTCATACCGGCAAACAGAATCAGACAACTCAATGGATACTGCTTCCATATAGTAACCAGCATAATGGCAATAATTGCAAACTTCGGATCTGAAAACCAACTGAAGTTCATTGGAATCAGATGCAGTGAAGAGAAAAGATAATTGATACATCCGTATTGAGGATTCAGCATCCATTTCCAAATCAATACCAAAACCACCTGCGGGATTGCCCATGGCAATATCAGAATTGCACGAAACAGCGGTTTCATTCTAAGTTTCATATTTAGGATCAAAGCGGCGCCCAGTCCAATCACATAGGTAAGGAACACACCCAAAACCACATAAATCAGAGTGGATCTGAAAACTTTTCCCAGACTGGGGGAAGTGAAAAATTTCTTATAATTGTCCAGTCCAACAAAATGATATGATGACAAGGAAAGCATATTCGCATCCGTACCGCTTAAATACACTGCATACGCAACCGGTATCAGTAAGGCAGCTGTGATTACCGCAATGGACGGCGCAATTAACAGATATGGCGTCTGGCGTTTTGCAAGATTCCTGGCACCGCTGTTTTTTCTTTTCATCATTTTTCTACAACCACCTTTATCGAAGGATTATCCAGTTTATATTCATAGGCAAGGGGTGCCTGGGGGAATCGGAACACTTTGCTGACTAACGGCTTCGTCAGAATCTTTCCTTCCTCCACCATGTCCCGTGCTTTGATGAAGTCTTCTTCTGAGTACAGATAGCTGGTTTGCAGAGTAATTTCTTTGCAGAGCAAATCTACCAAATGAAATTCAAAATCTGATTTTGGTATTCCAACGGTTTTAACCATTCCACCTTTTTTTACCATTTTTATGGCAAGATTCATGGTGGCAGGATTGCATACCGCGTCAACAACTGCATCCAAAGGCTCTTTCCCTAAAAATGTACGAATTGACGTTTCCGCATCCTGTTCCTTAGAATTAATCACACAGTCGCTGCCAAGTTTTTTTGAAATTTCCAGTGAATAACTGCTGACATCCATGGCAATCGTCCTGTTTCCCTGCCGTTTTAACACCTGCATGCAAAGCATACCTATGGTCCCTTGCCCAATAACCAGAACATTAGCATCCCTGAGATTACCTACAGTATGAACAGCCACAGCTGACGGCTCTATCAGTGTTGCATCTACCATATCCAGATTCTGGCTAATTGGTACAAGATTACGGATGGGAACCTTGACCTCTCCCTGGAACGCCCCTGTAACCTCCCCGCCAATCACATAAGCCTCATCACACAGATAGCGGTGGTTCCTGTTGCAGTGGTAGCATTTCCCACATCCTACCACCGGATTGACCGTAACTCTTTCACCAACCTCAAAGCCGCATGGATTCCCAAGGGCCTTAATGATTCCTGAAAATTCATGCCCCTGAACTCTTGGAGGGCTTAATACAGGATTCTCGCCTAAATAAACATGCATTTCAGAACCACATATTCCTACTGCGCTTACATCCACCACAGCCCATCCTTCTTCCGGCTCACCCAATTCTGATATTTCCTCGCATACCACTTCTTTGATTCCGTTTAATTTAACCTGTAACATTCCAATCTTCCTCCTTATCAGCGGATAGGCCTGCCTGAAAGCAGGCTTATCCGTAATCTTAACCGTATATTAATTGAAAAGCTGCATGGCCTCATCCTGTGCGGCATTAAGTGTATCTGTTATATCTGCATTTTCATATAAAATTCGTTCATATGCCGTATATAAAATCTTCTGGACTTCTGGAAGAAGATTTCCGCCGATTCCTTCCGGATTATTCATAACTGCCTCGTTCTGGTGCTCTGCATATTTCTCCATCCATGGCCATTTGTCATAAATACTCTTGCTAAATGTCTCGTCTGCAAAAATATCGTTTCTGGCGGTACCAAACCCCGTGATTTCCACAAGCTTCTGCTGCTGTTCTTTTGAACACAGAAATTCTATGAATTTAGCTGCCTCCGCTGGATGTTTACTTGACTTACTTACAGAAAGACCTTCAAAGAATGCCGCACAATGCTGGGTGGGGAAGGGCAGGTCTGCAACTGCATAATCATCTGTCAGGGACGGATCCCATCCACAGGCCATGGAATATAAAAATTGTCCATCTATAAGGGTTCCAACATTGCCAGTGGCAAACATCTTACGGTAAGTTCCTTTATCGGTTTCCTTTACCATAACGTCCGCATCATAAAGTTCCTTTAAATAGGAAACAGCCTTAATCACCTCTGGAGAATTCAGCGCCGGCTTTCCGCTCTCTCCATAATGTCCGCCCAGTCCAATAATCCAGATTGAAAGGTCAATGCTGCCTTCTGACCAATTCCCCGGATTAATCATAGCCGCATAGCCATTCACATTATCCAGAGCACTTAGCTTTTTCGCCATATCAACAAACTCTTCGGGTGTCTTGGCATACTCTGTAATCCCGGCTTTTTCCAGTACACTTGGGCGGTACATTGGAAGATAAAAGCCCATATCCGTAATCACACAGTAGGTTTTTCCTTCTTTCCCGCAGTTAAGTACATCTTCTGTCTGTATGGGGCTATAATTGGACCTGATATCATCCATATCAATATACTCATCCAACGGAAGGATTGTATCCGCCTCTACGTACTTACTCAAATTGGTATTGGTCAATGCAAAAATATCCGGTGCGTCATTTGATGCAATGGACGTATCAAGTTTATCCCAAAATTCATTGTATCCAATGGCATATCCATTGATTTTTATGTTTGGATTCTCCTTTTCAAACTCTTCGATTGCCGGATTAATCCACTCTGACAGAGCCTCGCCATGGCTGAAAAACCAATGAGGAAAATTAAGTGTAATCTGTTCCTCCTCTCCATCAGCTCCGGCCTCTGCTGCAGCCGCACTGTCTGGCTGACCAGACTGGACAATTTCCGTTTTACCGCATCCTGCTAAACCGTGAACTGCCAAAACCCCTACTACCCCTGCTAATACCAAGTACTTCTTATTCATATAGTTTTCTCCTCTCCTAAAACAGATTTCCCCTTGCTACTCTCCCATTATCTGTATCTGTACCACGCGCTTCCTTGCCCTTACCTGGTCAAAATCCGCAAAATAAATCCTGCCAAACTCCCCCAAAATCATATTACCATCTACCACCGGAACTGTTTCAGATCTTCCCATTATTACAGATCTTAAGTGCGCATCTGTATTCAGACTCCAAAATGCCTCCTCATTCCGTTCTCTTCCCGCAATCTCAATATGCTTTGGTCCAGGATGCAGATACTGGCCTTCCGTCAGGCAGGTAGGCACAAGCCCGGTCAGTACATTGACTAAATCCTGCAGGATCAACTGCGTTCCATGATATGTCACATCATCGGATTGTTCCTGAATCAGGACGCTGCAAGTAGTGTGCTGAGAATAGACAAGAACGCTGCCATCTTTGATTCCTGACTTTCCCACCATATCTGCAACCTGATCCGTAATATCATGGAATGTGGGACGCCGGTCTGATTGAATACCGATTACTTCATGAACTACCATCTCTTTTTTCTCCTTAACATTTTATTTACAGACGCAAAACGTCTGATATCATTTCATCTCACTTGTGCCTTGCCTATTGTCAGATTCAAGATTCAGCAGGCGAACAGCATTTTCATAAAACAAATCGTTCTTAACCTCTTCACCAAGTTTCATCTCGTCCAATAAATCTAACATCACTTTCATCTGTTCATATAGAAAAAAGGTATAACCTGCCTCTATCTCTTCCCCTTCCTCATGGGTATTCCATGAATAGGGTTCACGTACCAAGTTTATATAGGCCTGTTCTGTCCACCTTCTTCGTCCATGCCATAGCATAATGGGAGCATCTGTACCATAAAGAATCTGTTTAAGAGACAGATGTTCAAAAGCAAGACTGTATACGTCCGGATTCAGTACTGCAGCTGTATCAAAATAAAAACCGGCGATATCATCCCCCATCTGTTTCAATGCACATTTCAGATAAACCGGGGTAAAGGAACGTCCAAAATGAGCAATTACAATCTGAATATCCGGGTATTTCTGCCGCATCTCCAGCAACTCCTTCACATTATCGGAGCTGGCGATTCTCCCCTTTCTCGGGAGATGAATGACTACCGTCTTGTGATGCCTGTTTAATATATCCAGCTGCCAATGAGGTAAAAAACTAAAAATGCTGATTTCTGCTCCCTTTACACCGGAAACCAAATCCGGATACGGCTTAAAACCGCAAAACTCCGGAAGCTGTTCTTCGATATATGTCTCCGAAAAATCCGGTCTGACCGCCATAAATGGGGTAAGAAACCCGCTTTTTTTCTGTTCCAGCAGGTAATGGTTATTCTCTTTCAGCTGCGCCTCCTGGATAGGCCACGGAAATCCGGCTATGGTATACTGTACATCAGGAAATAACTGCCCTGCATAATGGTATGCTGTTTCACACGGTAGAATCAGACCGCATTCAAAGGCCCAGTCTGAATGAATTCTTGCTTCTGAAATATCGAGTATGTGTTCCGGCAGATTTATATGTACATGAAAATCAAAGATTTTATCCGGAATCCTATGCCTCAGATTTCGTTCATAATAGGCTTTATCAATTGAAGTCATTTCAAGCTTCGGACATTCAGGTTTCATGCCTCCACCCCCCGCGCTCTCCAATCATAAAACTTTTTTAGACACTCAAAACCGCTATGATATTCTTGGCGGATCTTTTTGTATAGGACATGTACTTCCTGATTTGGTTCAATACAAACAACATTCTGGCGGAATGCATCTGCTGCCTGTTCAAAATTCTCATAATACCCGGCTCCTTTTGCCGCAATGATTCCTGCTCCGATTGCCGCTGCATCAGCATTGTCATATACTTCTACCGAAACGCCACTGATATCTGCAATCATCTGAGTCCATACTTTACTTTTAGATGCTCCTCCTACAAGCTTAATTGTTTGAGTTTTCATCCCCTGTTTTTGATATGAATCCAGTACCTCACAGATTTCGTATACAACCCCCTCCATAACAGCTCTTGCCATATGATACCTATCATGAAACAATGTCAGCCCGACAAAAGCACCTCTGCTGTTCTTTGACCAATATGGGCAAGTAGTCCCTGCAAGATGAGGATAGAATAACAAACCATCTGCTCCTGCTCCTCTCTCCTCAATCATAGAGTTCATCGTTTCATAAGTTTCTTTGTAATCTTTACAGGATGCTACCTTATCTTTGAACCAGTCCATACTGACTCCTCCAGTTTCAAGAGAAGCCATCACCCCAAAACAATCTGGTATTATATGCATACACGGAGAACTAAATGTATCTGTATCAAAAACCAAACGATTTGTCACTGCAATCAGTACCCACGCAGTGCCAGTTGAAAGCATGACATCCCCTTCATGTATTGCCCCCAGGCCCAGAGCAGCACAGTACTGGTCATATCCTCCGTTAATTACCATGGTATCCTCTGTTAATCCCAGATCCAAAGACGCTGCTTTTGTCAGTTTTCCAATGACTGTGCCAGCCGGCTCTAATTGGGGCAAATTACTCCTCAATAACTGTAAATCGTCAAATATAGACAAATCCCAATCCCGGCTATGCAGATTTTCCAAGTTGGTAATGCCCTCGTTGGTAAAGTCAGATACTGCCTTACCGGACAAACGCAGATTCAAATAATCCAAAGGCGAAAGAAATAATGCTGTCTTTTCAAACAAATCCGGTTCATGAGCCTTCATCCATTTGATTTGAGCCAAATTATAGCCGTCATTCAGCCTCCATCCGGTGTTCAGATAATAATAATTCTGCTCTTTTCCCCTGCAAAGCTCCTCAGCTTCCCTTTTAGCCCTTCGGTCCAGCCAGCTGACAGCCCTACGGACAGGAATTCCATCCTTATCTACAGCCACCGTTGTACCTCCCTGAGCCGAAACGCTGATGGCTGTAATCTGGGATGAATCCTTCAGGACCGCCGTACACTGTCTTACTGTATCTGCTGCTGCACGATACCATTCAGACGGCTCCTGCTCGGCATAGTCCGGACGGTCACTCACTATTCCATATCCGCGATATGCCGTTTTTACGATACGGCCGGTTTCAGTGAATAAAAGGGCTTTGGTTCCAGTCGTACCAACATCAATGCCAATCAGATATTTCATATGTATTCCCCCTTTTCTTTATCATAACACACGTTTTGCCGATGTCAAGCACAAAATGACATATTTAGTCATTTTATGCCTTATATTTCCACTACAATTGAATATCCCCCCCACTTATATGTTAAATTTTATCGTTTTATGACTGTTTTATGCTTGTTTTTTCTATTTTTGATTGTTTCATTCACTTTTTCAACTCTTTTACATTGACATTGACTTAATATCTGATATAATGAAACTAAATTAACACTACAGAAACAATCAATATAAAGGGAGTAATACTTAAATGGGAAAAAAGGATAAGCGGATGCTTGAATTTCAAAATGAATTAAAACGTCAAAAAAATTTAAAGGTCAGTGATATAGAATCACTTTTTCATGTTTCGGAATCAACTGCCCGCCGGATGTGTGCCGAACTGGAGGACAGCGGTTGTGCGGTCCGGACCTTTGGAGGCATCCAGTATCTACCAGAACAGTATAAGGACACTTATCAATCCTATTCCTTTGAGGTTCTTACCGCACAATATACGTCTGAAAAGCAGCGTATCGGTGCCTTTGCTGCCGGTCTGGTAGAGCCCGGAGATACCATATTTCTATCCGGAGGTACAACCGTCTACCAATTTGCTCTGCATCTGTCCAGGCTTTTATCAGAAAGGGAGATTCCTGACCTGAACATCATGACAAATTCCATCGCTAACGCGGAAATTTTATCCACTTCAGCCCGTGTTATACTGACTGGCGGGGAATATCGTCCCAGCCGCCGTGACACCGCAGGTTTAATTGGTGAAAAATCCATCAGTAATGCCCGCTTCAGTAAATCCTTTATTGGATTGGATGGTATCGACATATCTGATGGACTCATGACATGGGATATTGAAACAGCACGCATTGACCAACTTACCATCAAGCGTTCCGATCAAGTGTACCTTCTAACTGATTCCAGCAAATTTAAAAAGCGTACTTTTATTAATTATGAGGAATTGTCTCCTGATTATACAATCATTACCGACAGTAACCTTCCGCAAGAAATCCAGGATAGCGCACATAAGAATGGCCAGTCCCTTATCATTGTCTGAACCGTCAAAAAGCAAAAAAATCCCCCGGCATGCCTATAGATGAACCCCGCCGGGGGATAAAAACGCGCAAAACAATATTTATTCAATATTACCTAAATCCTTTACTCCAAAATATGCGGGCTATCAAACACAATTCATCTGCCAAGTTCCCATAACCACTCTACAATCCCCCGCTGCGCTCTCTCACCATAAAAGAACACCTCATACTCATTCCCCTTCTCACTCAACCGTTTCTCTGCCTCAATTCCAAATTCCCGGCCCTTGTCCGTCAGTCGTTTGCGGGGTATTCCATTTACGTAATATTCCTCAAAATCCCCATCCTCCATCAATTTCTGTTCAACGGATTTTATGGTCAGCCGCTTCATTGTATCCTCATCCCGCAGGCTGTTAATCTGAGATACAAAATCACTGAGACTGGACTGTTGTGAGTATCGGACTCTGGCGGCCAGTTCCCCGGTCATGACAAAATCCGTTTTGCCTTTACCTGTTTTTTTCTTTCTGTCCGTGTTTAGCTCTGCCGGTGCTTCCCTGGTTCTTTCATCCTCCCGGCTGTCATTTCCTTGGCTGCCATATCCCAGGCTGCCATTTTCCTGCCTGTCATTTTCCCGGCCTCCGTATTCCCAGGCGTTCAGGGCTGTCTCCAGGGACCAGTCGTCGAACGCATCGCTGTCGCTGGTAAAATACAAATCATCACCCTCAAAAGACATCTCAGCAGGACTGTCATTCATTTCCGCCTGCACGCAGGCCAGAAAACGCTCCCCGTATTTCTCATACTTAAACTCTCCCACCCCTGAAACATTCAGCATCTCCCCTTTCGTAACCGGCTTCACGATGCACATATGCGTCAGCGTCTTATCTGAAAAAACCATATAAGGCGGCACCTTTTCTTCCTTTGCAATCTCCGTCCTGACAGCGCGCAGCTTCTCAAACAGCGTTTCGTCTGCTTCCGTAAACTCTGCTCCGCCCGGTCCGGACAAACCTGCTGCCAGCCCCTTCCTGCCTTTTCTTCCCTTTCCGGCACTTGCGCCGGACGCTTTGGCAGGATGCTCCGCTTCCCTGGCCATCTTCATGGTCACCGGCTCTCCCTCTTCCAGGATTCCCTTTGACTTTCCTGTCAATTTTACAATGGCATATTCATCGTTTGTCACTGCCAGATATCCGTTCAGCATCAGATGGTTCATCACCTGCCGCAGCTTGTAGGCCGGTACCTTTGCCAGTTCCCCATAATGCGGGTTCTCATCCATCCTGTAATTGCGTATCTTCGCTGTATTGGCACCGTGGACCGTATCAATCATCACATTGGTTCCGTACCTCTGCCGGCTGCTCTCCACACATCCAATGAGTATCCGGGAAATATCCGTCACGTCCACTGTCTCAAACTGGCTCAGGCAGTTGGAGCAATTGCCGCAATAATTGCTTCCGTACTCCCCAAAATATCTCAGTATGTAATCTCTCAGACATTCATTTGTAAAGCAGTAAAATGTCATCTTGCGCAGGCGTTCCCTGTCCCGCTCCATGACGATTTCCCGGGTTATGGGGTCCAATGCCTCGTTGTCCTGGTTATGGTCAATAAAGAACTGGTTGGTCACCACATCCTGGCCGCCGTACAAAAGGATGCACTCTGAGGGTTCACCATCCCTTCCTGCCCTGCCGGCCTCCTGGTAATAGGATTCCATATTCTTCGGCATGTTATAATGCACCACAAACCTGACATTGGACTTGTCAATCCCCATGCCGAAGGCATTGGTGGCAACCATAATCTGGGCCCTGTCATATATAAAATCCTCCTGGTTATGCCTGCGCTCGCTGTCGCTTAAGCCAGCATGATACCGGGTGACGGAGAAACCTTCCCGGATCAGCTGGCCGCAAACCTCCTCCACCACTTTCCTGGTCAGGCAATAGATGATACCGCTTTCCCCCTTATGGCGTTCCAGGTAATTTACCATGGTGGCATATTTATCCTTGGGAGACTGTACGCCGAAGTAGAGATTCGGCCGGTTAAAACCAGTGGTCATGACCTGGGGATTTCTGAGCATAAGTATGTCGATGATATCATCCCGCACTTCCGCTGTGGCGGTGGCTGTAAATGCACTTACAACGGGCCGCTCCGGAAGCTGGTTGATAAAATCCACTATTTTCAGATAACTGGGCCTGAAATCCTGGCCCCACTGTGATACACAATGGGCCTCGTCCACAGCTACCATGGATATCTTCACCTGGCTGCTCAGCGCAAACCGCAGAAAGTCCTCAGACATCAGGCGCTCCGGCGCAACATAGATAATCGGATATCTGCCGGCTCTGGCCAGGTCCAATACCTTATAATACTGGGCCGCTGTCAGGGAACTGTTAATGTAGGCAGCCAAAATACCCACCTGGTTTAAGTTGCTTACCTGGTCCTTCATCAGGGAAATAAGCGGGGAAATGACCAGGGTGATTCCGTCCATCATAAGGGCTGGGATTTGATAACACAGGGATTTCCCGGCCCCGGTGGGCATGACTCCCAGCACGTCCCTTCCTTCCAGAATGCTCTGGATCAGCACATCCTGCCCATCCCTGAATGTGTCATAACCAAAATAATGTTTTAATATTTCATATTGTGTCATCATCAAACTCCTCTGTATTGCTCCGGCATAAAAGAACCCAATCGTCCCTGTTCCCGGCGTTTAGCGCCAGACTTATCTTCAGCTGTGCTTCAAAACCATGGAAAAATGGCGAATACGCCCCGCAGCGGACCTGCTGCCTAAAGCAGACTAAACCGATTAAACATATAGATGTAATTCATTATAACAAATCCGAAATGATAAAACAATGGTGATTTATGAGCCTGATGGTGGTTTCTTTGGCCTATTCTTTGGCCCATTCTCCGGCCCTTTCTCCGGCATTCTCCGGCTCTTTCTCTGGCCATTCTCCGGCCCTTTCTCCGGTCTATTCTTTAGTCTATTCTCTGGCTTATGTTCTGTCAAAAAAACAGCCGGACATCTCTGTCCGGCCGCAGCGCATATTTCATCATCCTATCACAGGCAGTGTCCTCTCCTTTTTTAACAAATTTATGGAATCCCGGAATCCGCCGCAGTCTCCGGTAATCCCTGCCCCCTGGCCTCCCTATGGCCTCTGCCATGGTTTCAGCCAGGGTGTGGAGAAAACCAGCCGTTTCAGCAGCCCGGGTATCTCCACGCTGTCCTCTGCCAGCAAATCCCCGTCCCCAAACTCATCCGAACCTCCATATCCGTACCTGCATCCGATAAACGCTGTCTCATTGGCCTTTGCCGCCTCCCTGTCATAGAAACGATCCCCCACCATACAGCACCAGTCCGCACCGGCCCGCTCTATCAGCACACCCAGGCTGTCTGCCTTGTCCTGTCTGGAGGTCAGGCCCTGTATATAGTCAAAATACTCCCTTATGGACAGTACACCCAGCACATCCTCCAGTTCCTCTTCCTTTGCATTGGAACAGACCGCCAGGACGTACCCCTGTTCCTTTAGCTCCCCAAGCATTTCCGGGACCCCGGGATAGGTCTGCGCCCTCTCACGCATAAGAGGTGCCCAGTGCCTCTCCACCGCCCGGTAAAAGCGCCTAAAGGCTTCCTCGCTGTCATCACCCAGAAAGAACAGGCTGTCATCCCTAAAGGGAGCACCGAACCTGGAGCGTATCACGCTCTCTGCAACAGGCCCGGCCCCCAGCTCCTTAAGGGCTTCCTGATAGGCTGCCACTGCGTATGTATGAGTCATGTTCAGTGTCCCGTCCAAATCGAACGCCACCAGCTTTGTCATTTTCCATCCCTCCTAGAAAATTCCAATCCAACACCCCGCAATGCAGATTACAAAAATGCCCAGAATGATGGCAATGGTTTTTACATTCCGGTTAAACAGCCATACACAAAGAAATGTGGCTCCCAGAGGAAGCAGTCCCGGGAAAATCTGGTCAAAGATGGACTGCAAAGTGGTCTCTGTTCCTGAAAATTGAAAGGTCAGGGATGTCTTAAGCGTCACCATGGTTCCAATCATGGCTCCTATGACCGTAAGTCCCAGTATGGATGCCCCGTAGGACATTTTTTCGATAAGATGGTTCTCCGCAGAGTTCTCCAGGAACCTGGTTCCCATCTTGTAACCGGCATTTCCGGTAATATACTTGGTAAGAAAATGGATTGCCGTGTACAGGAAGAAATACAAAAGGGCTCCCAGTATGCTGCCCTGCTGGGCAAAGGCAATACCGATTCCCGCCGTGATGACGCGGAATGTACCCCAGAAGAAGGAATCGCCAATACCGGATAACGGGCCCATAAGCCCCACCTTCAGGTTATTGATGGATTCCTTATTAAAATTGTCTGCTTTGGCGCATTCCTGTTCCATTGCAACAGAAAGGTCAATGACAAAGGGAGAGACATGGGGCGTGATATTAAATGTCTCTGTATGCCGGTGCAGCGCTTCAAAATAATCATCGTCTTTTGGGTAAATCTTTCTCAGAGGCTTTTCAATGGAATACATAAATCCATAGGCCATCATTTTATCAAAGGACCAGGAGGACTGCATGGTAAAGCTTCTCCAGAACACACTGCGCAAATCCTTCTTTGTTATAAGGGAAGTTTCCTTTGTCTCCTGCATCTAAAAATCCTCCTCTTCTTCAAATTTCATATTTCCCACGGCAATAAGCGCCATGCACAGTCCGGCCACCGCGACTCCAATCACATCCATATTGATATACATGACTGCTATGAATCCCAGGAACAGGTAGGGCATCAGTTTTTTGTTGCCCATCATTTTAATCAGAAGCGCAAGTCCCACACAGGACAGCACGCCGGCCGCCACGTCAAATCCGTCCAGCACGACCTGGGGGATCAGCTTGATAACCGCATTGATACTGCCTGCGCCAAAATACATGGCAAAGAACACCAGGAGCATGGATGGAACACCCACCATCAGCGGCAGTGTGATGAGATGCCACATGTTTGCCCTTCTTAAATTTCTCTGGGCCAGGGCCTTCTCGATCTGTTTGCCTCCCCAGCTGGCGCCTATGGCGTAACAGCCGTTTCTCCACATCTGCAGGAATATGGACAGAGGCAGAGCCAATGCAACGGCTGTCCCCACTCCCTCCCCGCTTTGGATGGCAATGGCTGTTCCCAGCACGCTGGAGGCATACACCTCCGGCGGTGTAGCGCTCCCTACCATAATAGATCCCATAAACATCAGTTCCAGCGTGGCGCCTATCATGATTCCGGCCTGGAAATCCCCCAGAATCAGCCCCACAATGGGCGCGGTAAATAACGGCCTCCCCATCATGGACGCCCCAAATGTATATTCGTCAATGGCAGCCAGAAAGGCCACAATTGACACCAGTATTGCCTGAAGCATAATCCTTCTCCCTTCTCTATCCTCTGACTGATTCGTCTTATTATATCAATGTCATTGCATCCGTCTCTTTATCTGTAGGCACTGCCCGGCACTCAACCACTGCACCGGCCTGAGCCATGGCGCGGATATTCCGGACATCATGGTCGTCAACAGCCAGGGAATTGGTGATGATCCTGCGGCCCTCTGTCTTTTTCATATTGCCAAGATTGATGTGGTCCACACCCTTCACATGCTCTACCAGTTTCAGCGCGTCATCCGTATTGCCCACTATAACAAACACCTTGTACTTGTCCGTCTTTGTCCCGTTTAAAAGGACAATGGCATCCGCCACGGACTTTATGGAAAATTTGATTCCTGCCGGCGCGGCCAGCTTAAGGGTAGTGGCCCGTATCTTATCTGCCGCAGCCTCATCATTTACGACCAGTATGCAGTCAGCTCCCAATGAATTGGTCCAGGCAAAGGCCACCTGTCCATGTACCAGTCTCTCATCCACTCTTGTAATCTTAATCATACGAAATCCTCCTCACTCTCTTCAAAAGCCTGCTTCATCAGACCGTTGATAAACACACACCCTTCCCTGGCTGCCTGTATTCCCTGTGTAATCAGCTCCTGGGTATCCATGGCGCTCTCCAGCATCGGCACCATGGCCAGCAGCATGGGCGCATTGACGCCGGCCAGTACGTAAACCCCCGGATGGGAGATATGCCCTGAGAAAGCATTGGCCACGCTGCCGCCCAGCACATCTGTCATGACAATCAGCTCGTCCCCGTCCTCCAGCTCATCCACCACAGCGGCCGCTTCCCTGTCCATATCAAAATCCGGTGTGGTATACGCGCTCAGGACACCTACCTTTTCATTTCCTCCCAGGACAAAATCCATGGTCTGCTTCAGTCCTCCGGCAAATTCACCGTGGGTCGCAATCAATATCTTTCTCATGGGGCAATCTCCTTTTCTATTCCTTAATACTCCACCGTCCTGTAGTATCTGCGTATATCCAGGCTGTGGTCCTTCACATGTTCAAAATGAGCGCTGACACGCTCTAACTGGGTGGACATGACCATGGGGGAGACATACTTCCTCATATCGGCGTCAATCCCCTCCAGAGGATAATCCCTGGTATCCCATACCTGCACCACATCCGAATACTTCCTGACAAAGTTCTCCACCCTGTCAACCAGTGGGCGCGTCTCGTCCTCTCCTTTAAAAAGCATAAAGCTCATGTTCTTATCCGTCATCTCCACAGTGCCGTGGAAAAATTCTGCCGCATGAATGGATTTGGTAGGAATCCAGAGCATTTCCTCCAACACGCACATGGCAAAGCAATATGTCTCCCCCCAGGTATTACCGGCTCCCACACACATATGAAAGCCTGTATCCTTATGCTTTTCTGCAAAAGCAAGTGCTCGTTCGTCGTTCTGCTCCCGCACCTTTAACAGTACCTCCGGCATCTTCCGAAGTGTTTCAACAAACCGTTCGTACTGAGGAAACTCTCCGTTTTTCATCATCAGTCTGGCTCCCAGGGCAAAAAACTGTATATGCAGCTCCTCCACCAGATTGTCATTGCAGGCAGCATTCTCAACCACATAATCCGAGACAGCAGCCAGAGGAGCTGTCCTGTCCCCCACAAAAGAAATCACTGTGGCTCCCTTGCTTCTGGCATACTCTGCCGCCGCAATGGTTTCCTTGGTGGTTCCTGATAAGGAGGCCGTGATAAAGAGAGAATCTTTGGTCAGTGATCTGGGCTTTGCGGCCAGCAGCTCGGCGGCAATTTCATGATACCATACCAGAGCGGAGTTTGTCTTTAGCATGTATGCCAACGGGCTGATGATGGCATAGGTGCCTCCCGTTCCAACCAGATAGATGTTTTTATATCCCAAATCACTCACCTTATCCGCAATCCTATTAATCTCACCGATCTGGGCCACTGCTCCATTTAAAGTTTTTAAGAAATCCTCATTCTGAAAACCGTACATCATAATCCTCCTCTTGATTAGACAAATTGAATTTTATGTATTTAACCGGATAGTGTTTGTACAAACCATCTTGTGTTTTTAATATACCAACATCATCCACCTTTGTCAATACCATTTTTCGTACCAATTATATTTTATTTTATACAACATTACATTTTCCTGTTTCTTTTTTTCCAAAATATGATATAATGATGCAAGGGAATTAAATCGTGCCTGTCCGGAATGCGGACGGTTTCAGCCATGGCAAAGGACGGTTTCAGACCCGATAAAGAATAAATGGATACCCGGCATGGAGGAAACGGATGCAGAGGAAACAGATACAGGGAGAACAGAGGCAGGATAAACAGATACAAGGTGAACAAATACAGGATAAACAGATACAGGATAAACAAATACAGGATAAACAAATACAGGATAAACAGATACAGGGAAAACAGAGGCAGAGCACGCAGACACAGAGACTCACAAAATCAGAGGCATTTACCCAGACACTGAAATGCAATATACAGGAGGGGACCTATCCCTATGGCACCGCCCTGCCCGCTGAGCGGGAGCTGGCCGAGAACTTTGGACTTAACCGTTCAACCGTAAGGGCTGCCATCCAGACCCTGGTGGAGGAAGGCTTGTTAAAAAAGGTCCAGGGCAAGGGAACGTTTGTGATGCGCCATGCCAGGGATAACGCATACACCCATTTCCGGGGCATGAGCGAGCTGCTTAAAAATCATGGATATGTTCCTTCCTCCAGGATTTTATATACCGGTCCCACACCAGCCGGTTACAAGCTCTCCCATCTGCTGCAGGTGGGCGAAGATACGGTGTTGTACCGTATCATGCGTCTGCGTCTTGGCAACGGACTGCCCGTATCCATTGAAAATACCTTTGTTCCCTATGAACTGATTCCTGATATAGAGGATATTGATTTCCAGATATACTCTCTGTATGATGCATTTGCCATGAATTCTCTTCGTATTGCCGGCATACAGCAGGTTTTCTCCACCACCCGTGTGCGCAACTCCGAAGCCAAATACCTGAACGCGGAAAACGGGAGCCCGGTGGTATCCATTGCCATCACCTCCGCCAGCGAGGAAAACGGAATCATTGAGTACACCAACGCCCTGGTGCTCCCGGAATTCTGTAAGTTCTACTCCGACGGCGTTATCCAGGACAGCAAACTCAATGTTTATGCGCAATCCATATAGACCACCGATAGGTTTTAAGATACCAGAATAATCTTTATTCCACCGTGACACCTATCATCAGAAAGGGTAACCAGTATGCCAAAAGTTTTCAATCTTCTAAGTTACGACATTGCAGAATATATAGAAAAATACATCCACGAACATGGTCTGCAGCCAGGAGACCGCCTTCCCACGGAACGGGAACTGGCGGCCCAGTTAGATATAACCCGTGTCAGCGTGCGCCAGGGATACAAACGTCTGTTAGACCAGGGCGTCATCCGGTCTGAAAACGGCTATTATGTGAATCCGCCCAGAACAGACCGTTCCCTGACCGCCTATTGTTTCCCCTATGCGGATTCTTATTTGCATCCGGACACATTTTCCGTAAAATCAACTGAATATATGCCGGAGTCCATCCGCAATATATGCAATAACATGCTGAATGCCGACCACAGTTCCCATCTCAATATGAACCGTTTTATCGAATATCTGTCCGATATTCCCGTGGGAATCACTTATACGGCCCAGACCAGCTCGTCCATGCCGTCCTTCCCAGGACTATTCTATCTGCGCTCCATGCCGGAGGGACTGAAGCAGACCCAGTATATGCGGGTCCATCAGCCCAGCCGTGAAGAATATGAACTGCTGGAGCTGAGCGAACACGACAGTATGCTGATGCTGGTAAATGGTTTCCAGTACAAAGGCACCCCCATTGCTGTCAGCGTTGCTCTCTGTGTAGGAACCAGGATGAATTTAATTGCCCCCATAACCATATGATTCCCTATGGCCAAAAGGACTTCCCTCACCAGGCCCGTCCCCAGGCCGATCCGTATGATATCCATAAGGAGTTGACCTCTATGAAAATCCTACCTGCATGCGCCGCCGACACAGCAAAAATATACCGCATCATGACCGAAGCCCGCTCCCTGGCGCCGGACCCCGGCTGGTACTGTACCGACTCAGAGGAATATATACGGTCCCACATCGTAAATCCTGATGAGGGAATCGTCTTTAAGGCAGTGGAACATGATTGTCTGGCTGCCTTTTTCATCATTCATTTTCCGGGTAATACCCCTGACAGCCTGGGGCACTACATGAACCTGGATCCCGAGGCCCTTGACAGGGTGGCCCACATGGACTCCCTGGCAGTCCGGCCCGGCTTCAGAGGGAGAGGTCTTCAATATCAGCTTATGGCCCGCGCAGAGCAGTATCTGATGACCACTTCCTATTGCCGCCTGATGGGTACGGTCCATCCTGATAACCGGTACAGCCTGGACAATTTTCTCAAGCTGGGATACCGGATTGTGACCACCACCAAAAAGTACGGCGGGCTTCCCCGCCATGTCCTGTATAAATCCATAAGCAATCCCCCTTCTTTTGCGGGTTCCGGGAATAATACTGCCTCTGTTTCTATATATTTAAAGTAATTACTTCTGAAACAGGACCTATCCTTTATGAAAAACAGACTCAGAAGACTTCCCATGAAGAAGCTGTTACAGACCACCCTGCTGTTTGCCCTGGCCTTTTGTGCCGGACGGCTGGCTGCCCAGGTAGTGGAATACAACCGTCCTCCCGAAGCAGTGACCACCTCAGCAGACGGCAACTGGGGACTTAGTTTCCCGGGCGAGGGCCAGATGCCTGTGGGAAATGCCACCGCAGACTATCTGAAGCAGTTCAATGCCTACTATGCCCAGAATACCCAGGATAAGGTCATCTACCTGACCTTTGACGCGGGTTATGAAAACGGAAACACAGCCGCTATCCTGGACGCCCTGAAAAAACACAATGTACACGCCACCTTTTTCCTGGTTGGAAATTATTTACAGACCAGTCCGGACCTGGTAAAGCGAATGGTGGCCGAGGGCCACAATGTGGGAAACCATACCTTCCACCATCCGGATATGTCGAAAATCTCCACCAAGGAAGCCTTTGAAAAGGAACTGAATGACCTGGAAACCCTGTACCAGCAGACCACGGGACAGCCAATGAAAAAGTATTACCGTCCCCCCCAGGGCAAATACAGTGAAAGCAACCTGAAAATGGCCAATGACATGGGCTATAAGACTTTTTTTTGGAGTCTGGCCTATGTGGACTGGTATGAAGATAAGCAGCCAACCAAAGAGGACGCCTTTAAAAAGCTGCTGACCCGCATTCATCCCGGCGCCATTGTCCTGCTCCACAGCACCTCCAAAACAAATGGGCAGATTCTGGATGAACTTCTGACCAAGTGGGAGGAAATGGGATATCATTTTGGAACCCTGGATGATTTGGTGGCGGCAGACCAGGCATAGAGAATGGCTGTATCGTACTCTAAGTTCCACAAATATTATGAAAAAAAATATCATTTAAAAATGCCGGAAGAACGCACTGTTTATCAGGTGCATCTTCCGGCATATCATATTTCATGTCAGGTTGATTATATGTGTGTGTTAAAATCTACAGCAGCTTTTCCTTCCACTCCGCCTCCTTAAATCCGGTGAGCACAAAGCCATCCCCCACCACCAGCGGTCTTTTCACCAGCATCCCGTCCGTGGCCAGAAGCGCCAGCTGCTCGTCCTCACTCATGGACGGCAGTTTATCTTTCAGAGACATTTCCTTGTAGATATTTCCGCTGGTATTAAAGAAACGCTTTAGAGAAAGCCCGCTCATCCCGTACCATTCCTTTAATTCCTCCAGGGTGGGATTCTCCTCCCTGACAGGCCTTTCCACATAGGAAATCCCATTGGCATCCAGCCACTTTAAAGCCTTCTGGCAGGTAGAGCATTTTTTGTAGCATAATACGGTAAGATTCATTTTCATTCCTCCATCTGTTCTATTTCCTTATTCTGCGGCAAACCTGAGGGTCCTGGCTGAACCGTCAAAACAGGATGTATCTTCATTATAAGTAACCATATCCTCCGTCGAATATGTAAGCAGGGCAGAATGAGTTCCTCCCATCCATCCCCCGAGTTCTTCCTCATGGCCTGCCATATGTTCTGGCCGGACAGCGTCAAACTCCACAACCCGGACATCGCCGGGTCCTGCCGTCACTTTTCCATCTGACTTTATGGATGGCTTCATCTCCCCGCTGCCGCCTGCCAGCACCGCTGCACCGCTGCCCTCTGCCGTCATCTCCCCTTCTGATTCTTCCACTTTGATTCTGCATGAATAAATGCCGATTCCACATTGGCCCAAAGCTGAAACCGTACCGGTTCCACCGGCAATATCCACCTCCGGACACGATATTCCCGCATACGTTCCCTTTATATCCAGCTGTCCGCCCTCCAGGCGCAGGGCCGCCTGGCTGTTTTCCGTCCGGTTCCCCAATATGCCTGCTGTTTTGGCTTCAATGTCCAGGCTTCCCTTTCCCCGAATGACCAGGGTACCTGAATGTATGCGTATACCTGCACCTTCTGACCGGATCCAGCTGCCGCTGCCCTCCTTTAACTCGATGGTTAAATCCCCTGTTATATCAATTGCCGGGTGGGAGGACTCCGTGCTTTCCATGACTGTGTTTTCTATAACCGCATTATCCAATGTCAGCGTATAGCTGTCCCTGGAATTTCTCAGTCTCCATCCTTTTCCCTCCACCATCTTTCCCCTTTCCGGAAGTTCCACCTTTCCTTCATTTCCCAGGTAAAGAGCTGTCAGCGGCACCTGCTCCCTGGACTGGGTCAGCCCATATCTGGATGCCAGATATATGCCTGCGCTGGATATGGCAGTGCAGAATACGATGATAAGAATAATGAACAGAACAGCGCGTACTGTCCTGCCCACAAATCCCTTTGAAATCTTATCCATATAGATGTTTCCTCCTGTTACAGTTTCGTTTATTTTATCATAAAGTAATCCATTTTTCCATTACTTGTGATATCATAGGAGAAAAGTGTGGTTACTGATTGGAACAGCTCAACCATGCAATAAGGAGGTTCTGTCTATGATAAATATTCTCTGCTTCGGCGACTCCAACACATTCGGGACCAATCCCAAAGGAGGACGCCATTCCTGGAATACCCGCTGGCCCGGACGGCTTCAGGTTCTGCTGGGGCCTGAGTATTATGTGATTGAGGAAGGCATGGGCGGACGCACCACGGTATGGGATGACCCGCTGGAGCCCGGACGATGCGGCATCCAGGCTCTTCCCATGGCACTCCAGAGCCACAAACCGCTGGACCTGGTCATTCTGTTCCTGGGCACCAATGACTGCAAGGCCCACTTTCATGCCTCGCCCAGGGTTATAACAAAGGGAATGGAAAACCTGTGTCACACGGTTCAGGGATTTGATTACGGGGAAGGCTATAAGAAGCCTAAGATTCTGGTGATATCCCCTATCCATATAGGAAATGACATGGAACACTGTCCCTATGTCAGTTTTGATGAAACCGCACCCGGTAAATCAATGGCCCTTGCGCCCCTTTATCAGGAGCTGGCAAAAGCTGAGGGCTGTCTTTTCCTGGATGCCGCGTCCCTGGCCGGTCCCAGCAGCATTGACCAGCTCCACATGGACGCAAAGAACCATGGGGCATTGGCTGAGGGAATCGCTGAGGTGGTGAAGGGGTATTTTGAACCCTAGGGGTGAAAAAGCCGGAAAACGAATTTCGCTTTCCGGCTTTTCTTGTTTCCATGCACACATTTCCTCTGATGGAGCAGCGCAAATCACACTGGGTATCCGCTCTCCATCCCCTTAATCCTCCGGTACAGCTCCCTGTTCACCGGCACATCCAGGCCGGCCGCCTCTGCCCGGCGAATCACGGTGCCCGCAAAAAATTCCACTTCCGAGGGCCTGCGGGCCAATCCATCCTGCCGCATGGAGGGCATGCCATCAGGGTTCAGACTGTCAATCAGGTCAACATAGGCGTCCAAATCCTCCATGGTCACCCGGATTCCCTCTCTTCCGGCCAGCTCCACTACTTCAGCCATGGCTGCCTTCATCATCTGTCTGGCCGGTCCCGGCCTTTGTACGGTTCCATAAGTCCCTTCCTCCACCATGACAGCCTGGTTTACCCCCACATTCAGCATCCATTTGCACCAGAGCCTGCGCAGGATATCCGGCTCTCTGGTATAGGGAAGTCCTGTCCGCTCAAACAGCTCTGTGACCGCCTCCAGCATTGCCTCTTTCTGCGGTTCATGTTGGGGAATCCCTATGCATATCTGCCCCATATGGGAATAGGTCAGCTCATTTCCCATCTTCACGGCATCCATTCCCTGGGCCACGCAGTACAGCATGTGCTCCATTCCCAGTATGTTTCCTATGACGGCTTCACTGGTAATTCCATTGAGTACGGAAAGAATCACGGTATCCTTTCCCACCTGATTCCTGACCATGGGGACAGACGCCTCAAGCGCAGTGGCTTTCACGGCAAATATGAGAAGCTGGGCCGGTCCTCCGGGGTCTGCTTCATCTCCCGGACAGACCGCGAATTTCCATCCTCTTCCGTTACAATATACCGTGGTATCCCGGTAACGTTCCACCCGGTCCCTGTCTGCCAGGAATGTCACCTGCTCCAGCCCCAGGGTCCTTGCAAAGAAATCCCCGTACAATACACCCAACGCCCCCATTCCCACTATGGATACTCTCGTAATCCTGTCCATGTCTTACCTCCGCGCTGATTAATAGAATCTGGCAATCTCCCGTACCGTACAGCGCTTTGGCATCTGAGGGTCGGCCGCGCCATATCCAAGGGCAATGACCGCCGCCACATCCTGGTCCTCCCCAATGGAGAGCAGTTCCCTCAGCTTACCAGCATCCCTGATTCCCATGACCAGGGTGTCCAGGCCCAAATCCTTTGCCTTCAGCAGAAGGTTCTGGTTATGCATCCCCAAATCGTAGCAGCCCCATCCGTTTCCCAGCTCATTGGAAGGGGTTCCGTCATTTTCATATCCTGAGCGGTTCTTAACAAAGGCGGCCACAATCAGTACAGGCGCATCCTTGCTGTTTGTCTGGTTAAAGGCCGGAAGGCAGGTTTCCTTTACCTTTTTGAGCATGTCATCTGACATAACCACATAGTATCTGGCTGTCTGGGAATTCTTCCAGGACGGCGCAAGGGTGGCTGCATTAAGGATCTCCTCCACCTGTTCACGGCTCACTTTCCTGTCCGGCTGGTACTTTCTCATGCTTCTTCTTTCCCTCAATACTGCATCTAATTCCATATGAATCTTCCTCCTGTCCATTGGTAGATATCCGAAAACTGCTTTTAAAGGCTGGTTTTGATTCCGGAACGTGCCGCAAACTCAGAAGCCTCTGTAATCCTCCTGTAAAACTGCGGATAGAACTCTTCCCCGCTGTTATAAGGAGTTATGTAAAACTGATTCAGCACATACATAACCACCGTTCTCCTGATGTCCAGGCTCCCATTTTCTTCCAGTCCATGTTCCAGATCCTTGAGAAAATAATGCCAGTCATTTACAAATTTCTCATACAGCTTTACATCCGGGGTATCAATCCACTTGCGGACCTTTACCTTGCTTCTGTTATCCTTAGGACACTCATGGACCTGAAGGAAGTAGCTGAAGGATCGGTTCTCATACAGCCTTCCCAGCGGGAAGAGACGGCAGAACCCAGGCCTGTAAGAATGGATACTGCACCTGCCCTCTCCGTTCAGGAAGGAACAGGCCTCATCCCGGCCTGTCATCCGGATATTGGGCAGGATAATGCCGTCCACCATATTCACCTCAAGGGGCCCAGACAGAAGCTGTTCCGGGGTCATCCCAAGGTTCCCCGTAAGGCGGAACATATCCAGAGGGTCCAGTATGATGGATGACCCCATACCGCGGCAGCAGGCAGAACAGCCTTCACATCCGCCGCTGTCAGCCCTCACCATATCATTGATACCATATAATTTCCCGTCGGATATATCCTCCAGACTGACTTCTCGTTCCATAGCTCCCAGTACTTCCTTTCCAGCAGTTTCCATAAATAGTTCTAACAGACAGTATACCACCCTTTCCCGGTTTCACGCAACCATGCTTTTATGGGGCAAAGCCATCTGAAAAGCCGTCCTGTTTCACCCTACCCTCTGTTTTTAAGCACCATAACAGCTATGGCCAGACCTGCTATCACAGCCATCCATCCGCATGTCACCCACAAGGGCAGCTGTATACCCAGTGCCTTATTCAAGGGAATTAGTACCAGAGAGGTAAGCCCGATCTGGTTCAGAAAGCAGACTCTTTCATACAGCTTCCCCCTGTCCCTCTCCTTTTTCATAAACGGCTTTCCGCTGTCCGGCAGAATCCGGTTCAAATCAGGCACCTGCCAGCGCGCCTTTCCCGCTGCGACAGCTCCCAGGAGCAGAGCCGGAAACGGTGAAATGGTTATGACAAGGCGCCAGATCTGAATGAATTTCTCCGGCAGTCTTATTCCCAAAACCTGGTTAATCGGAAACATAATCATGGATACAATGCACAGAAAACAAAATAAGTATGCCATATCCCTTGCCTTGCACAGCCTGTCAATCCTGTCCTTTTTCATGATATCCTTTCCTTTCTTTTTCCATTCCAGTTTCATTTCCAGCAGCTGCGGGTCCAGTGTATCAAACCTCCACCCTGAATCCCTGACCTCCAGACACACTTGTCTGACGCGCTCCAGCTCCTTAACTTCCTTTTGTATCTGTCCTGCCCGCGCTTCCATGAGAACCGCTGCCCTCTGAGGATGGTCTGCCAGCTGGTGAATCTGGGCCACTGAAAATCCCATGATGCGGAAAATTCGTATCTTTCTCAGATGTTCCACATCATCCTCACTGTACTCCCTGTAATTATTGGAACTCCGGCCCGGAGCTAAAAGACCTTCTTTCTCGTAAAACCTGATATTGGCTTTTGTGATTCCAGTCAGGGTCTCTACCTCTTTGATTGTCATATACACGCCTCCTTACAGGTTTATTGTAGGGGTTGAATAAGGTTGAATGTCAAGCCATTCCTGTTTTTTTATGTACTTTTTCCTTTATATCAAAAGAAAAGACAGAGGAACCATGCACCTGACCGCCCATGTCTCCTCTGCCATATGTATTGTTCTGTATCTAATCCATTTAATCCCCGGCCTGTTCCTCCCCCCAAGGGCGGTCCGGCAGGCTGTAACGGTAGCATCTGCTGAATACGCCGATTTCTTCCAGAGTAGATACCATGCGGTACACGGTTGCCATACCAATGGCCGCATCGCGCTTTGCCGCCTCGTAATATATTTCTTTACAGCAGTTCCACTTTCCGCTCAGTATGACATCCAGAAGGATCATACGCTGTTTGGTCATGCGTTTCCCCTGGCTCCTCAGCTCCTGGATAACCCGCTCCTTCTGCCACGTACGGGACTCCTCTCTCTGTTTCCACGGCATATCGCTCAGCTCCTTTACTTTGCTGTCAGGCATTGGCTTCTGCCCTTCAGACATTGCTTCTGTCCTGTTTATTAAGTAAGTTAAAACTAACCGCATTCTCTAAAATATGCAGCCAGGTGTTCCTGTTTCCTGTTCCCCACAGGAATTAGATAGCCCTAACCGCATATATAGATTAGCATTAGCTAACTTTCTTGTCAAGAAGTTTTTTTATTTTACCATCATTTTACCATCGCTTTTCCATCAGCCCTTATCCTTCAGATTGAGCCCCGCCAGCGCTTTGGCAAATGCATTGTTGACAGGCTCCTCTGCTTCCTTTTTCTGCTGGTTCAGGTATCGGGCCACGTCCTTTTTGGTCACTCCGGCGCCTTCCTTTTTCCTGCGCTCCTCAAAGGCCTTCAGCTTCTCCTTATGACCGCACCTGCACACAAATATCTGGGCATCCCCCTTGCCCTTAAGCTCCATCTTTTTATGGCAGACAGGGCATCTGGCATTGGAGGTGCGTGAAATGACCTCCCGGTGGCCGCATTCCCGGTCCTGGCACACCAGCATCTCCGTATTCTTTCCCTTTACAGCCAGCATCCGCTTTCCGCACACCGGGCACTTTGTGTTGGTCAGGTTGTCATGGCGGAACGAACCCTCACCTGTCTTAATCTGGCGGATCAGTTCCTGGGAATATCCCCTGATGTCCTTCATGAACGCGCCTCTTTTCAGGCTTCCCTTTGCAATGCCCGACAGCTTCATCTCCCAGTCCGCTGTCAGCTCCGGCTTCTTCAGGTCCTCAGGCACCAGCTCCAGGAGCTGCCTGGCCTTGGACGTGAGGCAGATATCCTTGCCCCGCTTTTCAAGCAGAAAGCTGGAAAACAGTTTTTCTATTATATCCGCCCTGGTGGCAACGGTTCCCAGACCGCCGGTCTCCCCCAGGGTCTTTGCCATGGCCTTATCCTTTGTTTCCATGTACGCCACAGGATTTTCCATGGCGGAGAGCAGGGTTGCCTCATTAAACGGGGCAGGCGGTTTTGTCTTACCCTCTGTCATCTTAAGGGACAGGCCATGTAACACATCCCCCTTTTTCAGGTCCGGCAGCTGCTGGTCCTTTACCTCCGGCTCGTCCTCTTCTTCCCCGTCATCCACAGCCGTGTCGTAAGCAGCCTTCCAGCCCTGGCTCTTTACTATCCTTCCCTTTGCAATAAACCGCTGGCCCCGGATATTTGCTTCCAGGCTGGTCTCGTCATATTCAAAGGGCGGATACAAAACAGCCAGGAACCTGCGCACCACCAAATCATAAATCCGGCGTTCATCAATGGTCATATGGTCCATCTGCACATACTGTTCCGTGGGAATGATGGCATGATGGTCGGAAACTTTGCTGTTGTCCACAAAAAATGGTTTCGCCGGCAGGGGCTGGTTCACCAGCCTTCCGGCCAGCGTCTTATAGGGTCCGACGGAACACGCCTTCAGACGCTCCTTAAGGGTGGGGACAATATCTGCGCTCAGATACCTGGAATCGGTTCTGGGATAGGTCAGGACTTTATGGTTCTCATAGAGGCGCTGCATAATATTCAGCGTATCCTTGGCAGAATAATTAAACCGCTTATTGGCATCCCGCTGCAGCTCTGTCAGGTCATAGAGAAGGGGCGGCTGCGTCTTTTTAGGCGTCCGCTTTACCTCAGCCACAACAGCCGTCTCCCCCTTAAGCTCCTGAGCCAGTCCCTCCATCCGGCCGCGGTCAAAGGAACGGTGGCTGCCTGTCCCTGCATCCTGCCATGTAAGGACCAGCCCGTCCTTTCTGGCCTGAAGCCCAAAGTATGGCTGGGGCACAAATGCGCGTATCTGCGCCTCCCGTTTTGCTATCATGGCCAGAGTCGGGGTCTGGACACGGCCGCAGGAAAGCTGGGCATTGTATTTGCAGGTCAGGGCCCTGGTGGCGTTGATGCCCACCAGCCAGTCCGCCTCTGCCCTGCACATGGCTGCGTCATACAGGTTATTGTATTCCCTTCCGTCCTTCAGGTTCGCAAATCCCTCCCTGATAGCCTTATCCGTCACGGATGATATCCACAGGCGCCGGATAGGTTTATTGCACCCTGTCTTTTTCAGAATCAGCCGGGCCACCAGCTCTCCTTCCCTTCCTGCATCCGTGGCAATGATAATGTCCCCCACATCCCCCCGGTAAATCTGGGTTTTCACAGCCTGGTACTGCTTTGAAGTCTGCTTGATAACCTCAAGCTTAAATACCTCAGGCATCATGGGAAGGTCCTCCATCTTCCACTCCTTATACTTCTTATCGTAATCCTCAGGGTCAGCCAGGGTCACCAGATGGCCCAGCCCCCAGGTAACCACGTAACGATCCCCCTCAATGGCGCCGTTAATATTTTTCCCGCACTTAAGAACCCGGGCAATGTCCCGGGCAACAGAAGGCTTTTCTGCTATTACAAGTGATTTCATTGATATACTCCTTATCTCAGTTTTAAACCGCAGGCCCCTGACGTCCCTGTCAGGAACGTTTCCTGGCCGACACAATCAGCATCATGGGTCTTCGCATTTCATCCAGCATACCGGGAATATGAAGCATACTCTCCGGCGGCTGCGGCTCCACCACCTGGCTGAGTTCAAAGCCATGGGTCAGAAGGGTATTGAGGTAAGTGGTCAGGGTTCTGTGGTACTTAACCACTTCTTCTCCCAGGAACACAGCCTTGCGCTTCCCCTCATAGTAATAATTATCCACAGGAAAATGGAGAATATTTCCATTTTCATCGTAGTACCAATCCTGGCTTCCGTAGGCGGTAAATACGGGATGCTCCACGGAAAACACGAAATATCCACCGGGAGCCAGCGAATCCCTCACTTTATCCACCACCTGGCTGAAGCTTTCCACATAGTGAAATGCCAGGGAGCTGAGCACCACGTCAAAGGATTCATCCGGGAAATCAATGTCCTCCATTGCACACTCCACATACCGCACCCTGGAATCCTCGGTCTTTTCCCTGGCCACCTCCAGCATCTTACCGGAAATATCCACACCCACCGCAGAAACCGCCCCGTGTTCCATGGCATAGATACAGTGCCAGCCATAACCGCAGCCCAGATCCAGAAGGCGCTGTCCCTGAAAATCAGGCAGCAGCGCCTTAAGCGTCTCCCACTCTCCTGCTCCGGACAGTCCTTTTTTAGAACGCTCCATCTGGCTGTACTTTTCAAAAAATATATCATTGTCATATTTATTTTCTTTCATTATTATATTCCTTTCCACGTATTGCTGCCTTCATTCTAGCACATTCCCCCTGGCCTGTCACCGCTGTTTTCATTTCTTCATATAGTATATTGTACCGATTAACACTCTACCTTTAAGGAGGATTGACAATGAAACATTTACGGGGCGCAGCAGGTATCATCCTGTCCCTTATCTTTGCCGTGTGCTTCATGTGCTCTCCCGCATTTGCGGCTTCCCGCCTGTACCAGGGCATGGATGTCAGCAGCTGGCAGGGCGATATTGATTTCCAGGCGGTCCGGGCTGCCGGTATCCAGGTGGTCTATCTACGGACCGGCGTGGGATTGGAATATGTGGATCCCTACTTCCAGTCCAACTATGAGAAAGCCCTGGATGCAGGCCTGAACATCGGATACTATCACTATGTGACTGCCGCCGACACCTTCCAGGCCAGGCAGCAGGCAGAATTTTTCTATTCCCTGATACAGGACAAGCAGATTGACTGCTGCCCGGCCATGGATTTTGAATCGTTCCCAGGCCTGAGCACCCAGGAAATCAATGCCATCGGACTGTCTTTCATGGAAACCCTGGGCAGCCTCCTGGGATATGAGCCAGCCCTATATACAGACTCCTACAACGCCGCCTACCTGTGGAGCAGTGACTTTTCCTCCTACCCTCTGTGGGTGGCTGACTACGATGTAAACCAGCCGGAGAGCACGGGCCCATGGGATTCCTGGGACGGTTTCCAGTACTCGGACAGGGGATGGGTACCGGGAGTAAACGGCGATGTGGACATGGATTTCTTTAAGGATTCCATGTTTATTATCTCCCGGACGCCCCAGCCTGAACCAAATCCCGGCGATATAGGAGTCCTTCTCACCTACAAGGTGCAGGGCGGCGATACCCTATGGAGTATCTCCAAACGATTCGGCACCACCGTGGACCGGCTGGCTGAATTAAACCATATCTCCAATCCGAATATAATTTACAGGGGACAGATTCTGGAGATTCCGGATATTCCCGGCGCCATCATATACCAGGTGAAAAGCGGCGACACCCTCTGGGCCATTGCAGACCGTTTTGGCACCAGCGTATCCGAGCTGGTATTTACCAACGCAATAGCAAACCCTAACCTGATTTACGTGGGGCAGGTTCTTGTCATACCATAATGGAGAAAAACAGGGATATCCTGAAAGCCTGTCCGGCTCCGGGATATCCCCTCCTTATGATTCTTCTGCTACCGGCCGGACCGCAGCTGGCTGGTCAGCAAATTTCCAACCGTATCCGCAAGCTGCCCCATCTCCTTGATTCTGACAAAACCGCTTCCGTAAATCTTCCTGGCGCCTTCCAGGTCGCTGTCCAGGCCGTAGAATACAGCCATGACCCTGATTCCCTGCTTTTTAAGCTGCCGCACCTCCATGGCCGCGTCCTCAATGCCTGCATCCCCCGAATACTCCTTCCCCCGCACAGCTCCCGAAACAGGAGCCATCCTTTGTTCGTCATTGGGGCTGGCATCTGTCAGCACAATGAGCAGGCGTTTCTCGCAGGAGGACTGTCCCGCCAGATGGCCCGCTGCCCTGAGGGCCAGACCATCCCGGTTCCATCCGGCTGCCACATAGTCAAGGATTCCTCTGTTTTTCTCCTTCTCCTCATATCCGCGGAACAGACGCATCACCGTGTAATTCTGAATGGTGGAAAAGGAATACACCTGGACCGGTATCCCGCAGCGGGTAAGGCTTTCGGCAATCACATATCCCTGCGCTGCTATAACGGCTTCATGTCCCATCCGTGACGCAGACGCGTCCAGCATCAAATCCACGGAAACATTCTGCCGTTCTTCCTCTGAATTCTTCAAAAACACACGGTCATCTTCCAGGTACACAGCCCGCCAGACTGCCTCCCCCATCATTTTTCCCTGCCGGCTTTTTTCGGGTACAGGCTGCAAATCCACCAGAAGGGTATTCTGAATCCGTTCCATCAGGCGCCGTATGCTGTTCTCATACTCCGGCCTGTTGGCTTCAAACTGTTCCCTGTTCTTTTTTCTCTGCTGCCGCGCCTCCCACAGCTGTCTGGCCGATTCCCCGCGGTCCGGGACCTGCATAAATTTCTCTCCCCTTGTAAAATGGAGGCGGCATGTGCTGTGGCATCCCGTGCAGAGCATATGGCAGATAGCCTGATTCTGCTGCTCTGCGTACATGGAAATACCATAGCAGGCATCTATATAGGAGCGGACCGCCTCCTCCCTCCGTTTCGAGGATGCCTCCAGCCAGAAGCAAAAGCCTTTGGCTGCATCAGAAGGCTTTTTATGTGCCTTTCCGGATTTTTCACATTGGTCATCACCGGATTCAGTGGAATCCTGTCCATGCTCATTCAGTGTATTCCTGACAATCACGCCGTGGGCAGGCCGGACAAAGCGGAAGGGCCTAATCATGCTTTTAATCCGTTTTCTGTTTTCTTTTCTCTTTTGTTCTGAACGGCAGTCAAACCGGAAATATTCCCACAGTATGCCGGAAACGCGCTCCATAATTTCATCGGTGTCGGCAGACCCGTCAAAGAACAGGCCGGACAAAATCCCCCGCTCCCAGGGCGTCACCCCGGGCTTCTCTCCCAGAACCATCCTGCCCCAGCCCGTCTGAAGGGACTGGACCAGCTTTTCCTGAGCCGACCATTTGGATTCCTCCAATACCTGGGCCCAGTATTCCCTGCGCAGCTCCTCCAACCCAGGCCGCCCTTCCCGTTCCTTCTCATAGGCGCCGCACTCCAGACCAAGCCAGAATATGGTATCATAGATATCCTGGAGCGCCGTACCCTGAAATGCCCCGAACATTTCCGACACTTTCCCGCCGTCATACCATCTGTGGACATAACCGATAATACTGTTGAGATAAAGGTCTGCCCTTCCGTACCGGTCAAAGGCCATGAATTCCGGCCGGAAGGAGTGGTCCTTTGCCGCAGTCCATATCATGTTGAGGGCCCGCCGCTCCTCCCCGTCATATTCCTGCATTTTAATATCAGTCTGCAAACAGCTTCTCCCTTTCCAGTTTTTTAGGAATCCTTGCCCTGATTAAATCCCGGACCAGGGTCTGTTCATAGGGGTCAAAGGACTTGTTGGTAAGTCCCATATCCAGGGCGGCTCCCGCATCCAGCCCCCGCTCCATGAGGCGGACAGCATCTAACAGTCCCCTGAGGTCCAGGGGGCGGGTGGAGAGCTGGGCGCTTTGGCATTTTCTCTCTATATCCAGGAACAGCTGGACAAACTGCCTGGCATATGTCCTCTTAAGGCCAGGATACTCCCGGTTTATGAGCTTCTCCAGGTTTTCCCCGGTTATAGCCGGCATCTGCAGACAGGAAAATCTGGAGGTCAGGGCCTCATTTAACTCCCTGGTGCCTGCATACCCGTAGTTCATGGTGGCGATGAACCGGGTTCCCTCGTCCATACGCACCACATCGTAGCCCGGCACATCTATGGTCCGCCTGAAATCCAGAATTCCATGGAGCACGGCCAGTGCCTCATTTCTGGCCATGTTGATTTCATCCAGTACGCCAAAACCCCCGCTGATTCCGCAGCGGTACACCGGTCCCGGACGGAACACAACGGCTCCGTTTTCAAATGTATCTGTTCCTATCAGGCCGGACGCATCCATGTTAACGTGAAGGGAAATGTCCCAAACCGGCCTGCCAAACGCTGCCGCCAGATTCTGAGCCAGTATGTTCTTTCCCGTTGCCTTCGGCCCTGTGAGAAGCAGGTTCTGGCCGCACAAAAGAGCTGCAACGGCCTGCTCCCATACGTCCTTTCCATAATACAGGTACCTGGGCACGGGTATCCTGCCCCGGTCCTCCTCCCTGACAGGATGGGAAGCCCTGAATTCCATGATTCCTTCAATTAAGCTGCTGTTTATCTTTTCCTCTTTTAAGAATTCAATCACCGTCATGCCCTCTTCCTCTTTTTTACAGTCTGATTGTAGCACAGAATCCTTTGATGGTGCAGATTTTCTGCGGGTTTGAGAAAATATTTTTTTTGCAGGGTTTGTAAAAATGTTTTTATACTTGCTTCTCCCGGTCACGGATGCTATATTAGAACTACCAGACAATAGCAGACTCACCAACCAGGTACATTAGGAATACATTCCGTTATACCCTTTGTCTGTTTCCCACCACTTCATTGGTGTTATCTTAACATCTGAACATCTTACCATTTATTTTTATATTCAAACGCTTATCCTAATTATTTTATTTTCATTATTCACACAACCTATACATGGCTATTGTCCGGCATATAAAAAGGGATTATAATAGGAATAGCTTCCTTAATGTTTACCGGAAAAGGAGGCTCATGCAGCAACACACGTTACCCCCTAACCATCAAATACAGGATACCCCCAATCAGCTGGAGGATAAAGTCCTAAAAACAGCTGCCATGTTTTTTGGTCAGGATCTTCTTCCATACCTGGGTGTCAGGGGGCGGATTACCGGCCTTGTTCCCACAGAACAGATTCACCTTGAACTTCGCAGGATGGAAGAAGATTTTAACTATATGATGGAAGACGGCTCCCTGCGGCATCTGGAGTTTGAAAGTGACAGCATTACTTCCAGGGATCTGCGGCGTTTCAGGGAATACGAAGCTTACTTAAGCCTGATATATAACTGCCCTGTTATTACCACAGTTCTATGTACTTCCCATGTCAGGCGAATTAAACAGGAACTCGTCACCGGCATCAATGTATACCGCATCCAGGTAATCCGTATCAAGGACCGGAACGCGGATAAAATTTTCAGGAAAGCGGAAAAGAAAATGAAAAAGGGGAAAAATCTGACCAGCTCTGACTTATTTCCCATCCTGCTGACCCCTTTGATGTCCGGAAGTATGGAAGAATGCATGCGCATTTGCAGAGGAATTGATATTCTTCAATCAGACCATGTAGCTGTATCAAAGGAAAACCTTCGCCGCATGGAAGCCATGTTTTATGCCCTGGCCATCAAATTTCTCGACAAAACAGAATTAAGGAAAGTAAAGGAGAAGATTAATATGACCCTGCTCGGACAGATGCTTATGGAGGATGGAATTGAAAAGGGAGAAATGACCAAGCTCGTATCTCTGGTCATGAAGAAAATGAAAAAAGGACTTTCCCCGGAGGAGACAGCAGAGTTGCTGGAGGAAAGCCCGGATTGCATCAGCCGGATTTACGCCGCAGTGCAGGCCAATCCCGGTCTGGATGAAAATGGAATTTTTGAATTTATGAAGAAAAAGGATAGAGAGAAGGACTAATATCCTCCAATAATCATTCCCGCACATAAAGCCCGGGTATTTTATCTCTTATAATAATCCGGGCTTTTTATTTCTCTTTTCACTTCACCGTCATCACAAACCGTTCCCTGTCATCCTTCACGTTATACCGGTACCGGTCCTCTTCCGCCTGGGCATACCGCACCTCACAGCATCTGATTCCCAGCCGCCTGGCCGTATCATTGGTATAGATGTCCATAGTGATTTCCACCGGATATCCCATGTCATAGCTGAACCGCACATCACGGAATTCATTGTTGATACACGTCTCAATCATCTCCCCGGCAAATGCCTCCTTATCTCCTATGTACAGCTTATTCGCAACAATGGTTATGTGTTCTGTCCTCTTTCCATCCCGGGAGGAGGATATGGTATTCCTCACCGACACGCCCCTTCCCCACTGCAGATATATACAAAGAGCCATCAGAATCAGTGATGCATGCATCCGTCTTTTTCTCATTCCGTTTTCTCCCCCACCTGTATTATTATACATATTGTACTTTAATACAGCTTATATTTCAATACATCCGGAGATATACTTATCTGGAGCTTATACAGAAAGGCGGGGACGGAATGCATATTGAGATTGATTTGGAGCGTCTGCTAAAGGAAAAACATAAAAGTAAAAACTTTGTGTGTGAAGAATGCGGCCTGCAGCGGACTCAGTTCAATAATTACTGCAAGAACAAGGTTTCCCGCGTTGACCTTACCATTCTTGCCAAAATGTGCGCTTGTCTGGACTGCACGCCCAATGATATTTTGAAAATAGTAAAAGAGACGGCAAAAGATGAATAGAACACATGACGCCATGTGAAGCTGTTCATCTTTTTTTGCGCCTGTATTTCCAAAAAACAAAATGACGCGGCTAAATTCAATCCATTCTGGTGTCATATCTTGCAAGATTTTCCCTTCCCATTGTGTTAAAATAGCAGAAAAGCAGTTTAAAAGGAGCAGCAAAATGATACAGGAGCAGGAACAGCGCCGGGTCTATTATGATAAAGACCTTAAAATAGAAGCCTACAATCTGAGCGGGGTTGTACAGAAATTCCCCAATCATTTCCATGAATATTACGTCATAGGCTTTGTGGAGGGCGGAAAAAGACATCTCTGGAGCCGTAACAAAGAGTATGATGTCAGCGCCGGGGATTTAATTCTCTTTAATCCCAGGGACAACCATTACTGCGCGCCCATAGACGGGGAACCGTTGGACTACCGTGCGGTCAACATCGATCCCTCTGTCATGGAGCAGGCGGTAAGTGAAATCACGGGCCGGGAATTTATGCCCCGCTTTACCCAGAATGTGGTGTACCGCAGCGACATAACCCAGTCCGTATCCGCCCTGTACGGAGCCATATTACGGCGGGCCACAAGGCTTGAAAAAGAAGAAGCCCTGTTCTTTCTTCTGGAGCAGGTGCTCCAGGAATATGCCGCCCCATTTAAGGAAGAGGATATATCCAGGCCCGATGACCGGATCCAAAACCTGTGCACCTACATGGAGGACCATTTTTCAGAAAATATAAGCCTGGATGAGCTGCTGTCCATGACCACCTTTGGAAAATCCTATCTGCTGCGCTCTTTTACAAAGCAGGTGGGCGTTTCTCCCTACCGCTACCTCCAGACGATCCGCCTGGACAAGGCCAAAAAATCCCTTGAACAGGGCATGCCTCCTGTGGAAGCAGCGGCCATGGCCGGATTTTCAGACCAGAGCCATTTCACCAACTTCTTTAAGGAGTTTATCGGGCTCACACCCAGACAGTATCAGAAAATATTCGTATCAGAACCTGATGAAGAGCAAAAGGAGCATTATCATGAATCATAACCGTACCGCCGCAGGCCATCTGGCCGCATTTGTCACCATCCTCATATGGGGAACCACCTTCATATCCACCAAAGTCCTGCTTCGGACATTCAGCCCTGTGGAAATCCTGTTCATCCGGTTTGTCATGGGATACCTGGCGCTGTGGCTGGCCTGCCCCCGTTCCCTGCGCCTTACATCCGCCCGGCAGGAGGGACTCTATGCAGCGGCGGGGTTCTGCGGTGTTACCATGTACTATCTCCTGGAAAACATCGCCCTTACCTATACTCTGGCATCCAACGTGGGGGTCATCATCTCCATTGCCCCTTTCTTTACCGCCATCTTGGGCTGGATGTTCCTGGGAGGAGAGAGACCACGCTTCCGGTTCTTTGCCGGATTTCTGCTGGCCATGGCAGGCATCAGCCTGATTAGCTTTGGCAATGAGGCCGCTTTATCCCTTAACCCCACAGGAGATTTACTGGCCGTGGCTGCCGCAGTCATATGGGCCGTGTATTCCACCCTCACAAAAAAAATCAGCGCATTGGGCCACGGCACTGTCCAGAGTACCAGAAGGACCTTTTTTTACGGAATTCTATTTATGGTGCCGGCTCTGACCTTCATGGACTTTTACGTGACACCGGCTCAGTTTACTGACATGAAAAATATCCTGAATCTTTTATTCCTGGGGCTGGGTGCATCTGCACTGTGTTTCGTGACATGGAACACAGGCGTAAAGATACTGGGCCCCGTAAAGACCAGCGTATACATCTATATGGTGCCGGTCATCACCACCCTGACTTCGGCCCTTATATTAAAAGAACCGGTAACAATACCGGCTGCATTGGGAATTATCATGACACTGGCCGGATTATTTTTATCCGAACAGAAAACCACGAAAAAAGGAGAACCAAAGATATGGACCACCAAAATGAAAAATGTGTAATGGTAATCGACGAGGAGCTGCCCACCGGCATCATAGCCAATACCGCCGGGATCATGGGAATCACCCTGGGAAAAAAACTTCCTGAAACAGTTGGGCCGGATGTATCCGACCGGAACGGAAGGTCCCATCTGGGCATTATCGCGATTCCGGTTCCCATCCTGAAGGCAAGTAAGGAAAAATTAAAAGAGCTGAGGCTTAAGCTTTACGAACCCAGCTTTTCAGAGCTGACAGTAGTGGATTTTTCCAATGTGGCGCAGAGCTGCAATGACTACGACGAATTCACATCAAAAGCCGCCCAGACAGACGGTGACAGCTTCCAGTACTTTGGGGTGGGCATCTGCGGCGCCAAAAAATTGGTTAATAAACTGACCGGAAACCTGCCGCTGTTGCGATAGGAAGGAGATGCAAAGGATAACATGGGGAGGGGAAAGGTGCATCCGTCCGTAAGCGGAACAGGGACGGGGAGACGGACGCGGGCTGCGGAAACATTCGCCTGCCGCCCTGGGTCCCCGGTCTCACGGACGCGGCTCCCCCGCAAGTCCGCGTCCCTCTTCCCGCACCCTCTGGATATGGATGGCCAGAAAGGCTGCCTCCTGAGAGGCCACGGTTATACCCAGCCGCTTTTCCATGTTCCTGCACACATCTACTGCCACCTGGTACGGCCCAGGAAAGGACTCTCTTGCATATGACTCCATGTCCAGGCTCACCGGCTCACCCTTTCGGATGCGGGCAATCATATACCGCAGATGGCTCACCAGACGGTTGTACCCCAGGGAGTCCGCTGCCAGCTTTATGCCCATTTTCTCTTCTATGCCGCGGATACTGTCCTGTACCAGCCTGGCCATATCCATGGAATGGGCCACGTTCTCCTCAGATGACCCGGCGTGAATGTGAAGGGTAATATAGCCCACCTCGTCTTCGGAGATGGAGATGCCTGTCATTTCCCGTATGATTTCCCTGCCTTCCATGGCTGCCTGGTATTCCCGGTCAAACAGGGCTTTGATATCCTGGTTAAAGGGATTTGGAAGCTCCCTTCCTTCCCTGGCCCGGCCTGCGGCCAGGGCGATATGGTCCGCCATGGGTATCAGTATGTCTGAACTGATGTCCCCCAGCGTTTTCCTGGCCGACTCAATTATATTTCCTGCCGCCTCGATGAAAACCGGGTCAATGCTGTTCACCTGCTGCAGCGCCGTGGACTTTCCGGTCACAAGCTCATACCGCTTTGCCTCTTTCACCTGCTCCAACCGCTCCCCGGTCCGGTGGCCGAAGCCTATTCCGTTTCCCAGCAGAATCAGTTCCCTGCCGGTATCTCCATCTAAAACCAGTATTCCGTTGTTGTTTAATACTTTGATGATGCGGTACATAAAACCCTCCCCGTCCTCAGTGCTGCCGGACTTTGCCGCGCGCCGCGCTGCTGTCCTTTCCTATACGGACATTATACCTAATATCCCAAAAAACATCTACATTCGGATGGGATTTTTCCGCCCCGGCATATCATATCTATCTCTTATGGGAATCCCTTTTTCGGATTTACGCCTTTAATACCAGCCGATTTCATCCAGCGCCCGTACCTCCCCTGTCTTAACCATATGAATCTCACGGCCTTCTGTCAGACCGGTAAATACAGCCATGCACGCCTCGGACGCAGCGTTGGCCTTTATATATTCCAGGTCGAATTCCATCAGTTTCTGGCCTTTCTTTACCTTCTGTCCATCCGTCACAAAGGTCTCAAACCCCTTTCCGTCAAGCTTCACCGTATCCACGCCGATATGCAGCAGATACTCCATTCCGTCCCCGGTCTTCAGGCCGATGGCATGCTTGGAGGGAAATACAAACAGCACCTCGCCATCCTCCGGCGCCAGCACCTGCCCGTCTTCTGGTGTCACCATATAGCCGTCGCCCATGGCCTTGCTGGAAAATGCCTGGTCCGGCGCTTCTGTGATGGAAGCCGCTTTGCCGTTAAAGGGCGAACAGATAATGTGTGTTTCCTGGCCGGATTCAGTATCTTCCTCTAAAGCCTCATCCGGTGCGTCTGCAAGATGCTGCTCCAGATTGGATTTTATCACAGTCACGTTAGGTCCGTAAATCACCTGGATTCCCTGACCCTTTTTAATGACACCCACTGCTCCGGTGGCCTTTAACAGCTTCTCATCCACCAGAGACGGGGTCTCCACGGAACATCTGAGACGGGTGGCGCAGCAGTCCACGGAGGTAATATTTCTCTTTCCGCCCAGTCCTCTGGCAATATCCATGCTGAGGGCGTCTCTGTCTGCGCTGCCTCCATTTCCCGTGCCGGACAGCCCGGCCGCGCCTGCTGCGCCTGCTGACTTCCTGGCGTTCACATCTGCTTTTGTGTAAAGCTTTGTCTCCCCGTCCTCATCCTCCCTGCCCGGAGTCTTTAAGTCAAACTTCTTAATCAGAAAACTAAAGATAAAATAGTACAGCAGGAAATATATGATACCTACCGGAATAATTCTCATCCAGCTGGTCTTTGCATTTCCCTGAAGAATGCCGAATATGAGCAAATCCAGAAACCCGCCTGAAAAGGTAAGCCCCACCGCTATATTCAGTATATGGGCAATCATATAGGCGCTGCCTGCCAGAACCACCTGTACGGCAAAGAGCATGGGCGCCACAAACAGGAAGGAAAACTCAATGGGCTCTGTAATACCGGTCAGCATGCTGGCCAGGGCTGCCGACAGGAGAAGCCCTCCTGCGGCCTTTCTCTTTTCCGGTTTTGCCGAACGGTACATGGCCAGGGCAGCTCCCGGAAGGCCGAATATCATAAAGATAAACTCACCGGAAAAATACCTGGTGGCATCTGCGCTGAAATGAATCACATCCGGCGAAGCCAGCTGTGCGAAGAAAATGTTCTGGCCGCCCTGAATCAGATTTCCGTCCACCATCATGGTGCCGCCCACAGCGGTCTGCCAGAACGGCATATAAAATACATGGTGAAGTCCAAAGGGAATAAGCGCCCTCTTTATAATACCGAAAATCAATGTGCCCGCATATCCGGTCCCTGTCACCAGACCGCCCAGGGCAAATATGGCGTTCTGCACAGCCGGCCATATAAAATACATCACCATGCCCACCCCCACATAGGCCACCGTGGATATGATGGGCACAAAACGGGATCCGCCGAAAAATGAAATGGCATTGGGCAGCACAATCTTGTGGTAGCGGTTGTGGAGCGCCGCCACTCCCAGACCTACGATGATGCCCCCGAACACACCCATCTGCAAGGTCTGGATGCCGCACACAGAGGCAATGGTTCCGTCCAGGACTCCGGGGGCAATGGTGCCGTCCGGAAGGATTTTTCCCGTGATGGTCAGCACTGCGTTAATGGATACATGCATGACAAAAAATGCAATCATGGCGGAAAGGGCCGCCACCTCTTTCTCAGCCTTGGCCATGCCGATAGCTACTCCCACTGCAAATATAATGGGGAGATTGTCAAATATTACATTTCCGGCCTTGGCCATGATGACCAGCAGGGCGTTTAACATGGTTCTGTCGCCCAGTATCTGTTCCAGCCCATATGTCTGAATGGTGGTGGCATTGGTAAAGGAACTGCCGATACCTAACAGCAGTCCCGCCACCGGCAGCACTGCAATGGGAAGCATGAAGCTGCGTCCCACTCTCTGAAGAACACCAAAAATCCTGTCTTTCATTTTCCTTCTCTCCTGTCTTTTTCGTCCAACCGCGCACCCTGGCTGTCCGGACACAAAAAAGGCATTAACTGTTAAGAACACTGTCTCCAATGTCCTCTTTCAGTTAATGCCTGCATCACCAGTAACACGCTCTTTATTCTGTTGCGCATTTAGTATAAACAAAAGATGGGATTCATGTCAATCTGAATTGTGCACTAATTTTATTTTTCTTTTTGTGCAAATATGCCAATTCACCTTTTCTATTCCAGCGTCAGTCCAAAGTCCAGCTCATAGTAATTCCCCTCGCTGTCCCGGTAGGCATAAGCCTTTCCATTTTCATCCTTCATGGACTCCGGCATGTATTTGTCCTTGTGGTACCCAGGCACGTCGTTGCGGGATATGCATATGCCGTCCCGGTCCACCCGGATAACGCTGTCGTTCCTTGGAAGGGTAATGGGCATCCTGCCCGTGGGCGCACACCTTCCCATGATGACGTCCAAAACCGCATCCGTATAGGTGTCAAATCCTGCCAAAAGGGCATCTGAACAGGGTTCCACGTTCCCCACCTCCCAGGCCAGGGTGAAATTAATATTGGAAATCACCTTTCCCCCTCTGCTGTGAAGGGACTCGTATATTCCGCGGATTCTCCCTGCCCCCGACAGGGTGGTCTCCTGGTGGAAGGAAACAGCCGGGCGGCCCTGGGTGTCCACATCCCGCACCTGCTTGTTCTCACAGATATCCAGTTCCAGATACCCCTTGGTGGAATGGAAGTATTCTCCTGAGCTTGGCCGGATAAACAGAATAGCGAAATCAGCTTCCCTGTAATCCTCTGTCAGCTCCGCCTGAAACCTTCCTGCAAAGGACGTTCTGACTGCGTCCGTTTCCCTGGCGGCAGCCTCCCCCTGGCAGCCAAAGCATTCCACATATACCTTCCTGCCTGCTGTCTTTTCCCTATCCAGGGGAATCAGGCCCTCTTTGTTTTTTAAGAGCACCACGGACTGCTGATGCACCCGGTAAGCGTCCTCCCAGTGTTTCTTTGTGGCTACCACCTGCTTTGCTGTCTCAGGGTCACGGTATGGGTTGTCGAACATGCCCAGTTCAAACTTTTCCTTTAGGGTCCTGGTCACCGCCCTTGTCAGAGCCTCATCGGTCAGCACCAGATCACCGGCCCGGTACCCCTGGGGCACCGGATGGCCCTGGGCCGTGTAATATCCGTTCCTGCCCCGCTCATATGCTTCCCTGGCGGCAAATACATCCAAGGATCCGCTGATGATATCCACTCCGGTATTGACAGCCAGCGCGATTCTGGAAGGCACATCCAGCTCCTCCACCCCCCAGGCCATCTTGTTGGAGATGCCGGAGTCGCTGTTCACATATCCCTCAAATCCCATCTGCTCCCGCAGAAGCCCCTGTATGAAGGCCCTGTTAAACGCAAAACCTACCGGCTTCATCTCCATGACATCTCCGCCCGGACCATACTGGGGCCTGCTCTTGGCAGCTGACGGTTTGGCGTAATATGGCATAATGGAGGAAGCCTTTTTCTCTATGGCTGTGCGGAAGGCGGGCAGATGGTATGTGCGCAGGCTGTCCTCTGTCTGGTACACATTCCACTGTCCCTGGACATAATGGGGGTCGAATCCGTTTTCCCTGGCTCCGCCTCCCGGGAAATGCTTGATGGTGACAGCGACTCCGTCTCTTGTCACGCCCCGGCTGCTCCCCTGTATGCCGGGAATCAGGCGCTCCATGATGGTGCACACAAGCCCCGGATCCTCACCAAAGGTTCCATAGGACCTCTGCCATCTGGGGTCTGTCATGACATCGGCCATATACATATACCCCTTTTTCATTCCCACTGCATCCCATTCCCTCCGGATACACTCTGCAAAGCTGTCTATGAGTTCCGGTCCGCTGCCCCTGACAGCTGCCGCGATTCCCAAGGTCCCGGGCCAGGCGGCAAACACGCCTGCCGCATCGTTCATGCCGAACACAATTTCCCCGTGCTCATTCCTGGAATTGGAAAGGACCATCACAGGCAGGGCATGGCCGGTTCCCTCTGCCACCATGTTAAGCTGGTTAATCCAGTCCGCCAGCTCTCCCGGTCCCGGATTCTGACGCAGGATGAAATGACGTATACCCATTTCTTTTAATGTGTATGTGGTTCCGTAAGTCTTTTCCACATTAAAGATAGACTCGTCCTGCTCCACAATTTCCTCGTTGAGAAGACCGCTTTCATCTACCTTTGTCCTGTCCTCCTGGTAAATTCCCATTTTCCAGGAATTGACAAACAACATGCCGATTTTTTCGTCAGCAGATAACTCTGCGGCCAGGGAAGCCGCCCTCACGGCGGGAGTGTTGCGCCAATCCTTATAGGGAGCCAGCCTCCCATCCCCTGTCAGGTCCCTGAAATACAGCCCGTCTTTTTCAATTACCGGCCTTACGGTAACTCCGATGACAGGACCGTTTTCATTTTTATAAAAACGAATGTTAGCTGATGCCTTGTTCATATTGTTCCGTTCCTTCCTGCGTTTACGCTCTTTCTCAGTTTTATTACACTGCTCCTGCAGCTGCTTCCTCAGCGCCGTCCGGGCGGATTCCCTTTCCGGCCAGTACTTCCTTCCTGTTTTCCAGCTCTTCCTGGATTTCAGCCATTTTCACCTTATCCAGATTGTACCAGCGCATGGCTATGATTGTGGCGATATGGCCCAGGATAGGCACGATGCAGAAACATACCATGATGGCCATGTTAAAGGTGGAGTTTACAGGTTCATTGGGCTTTATCACCACATTTCCCACCCCTGCCAATGTCAGGGCAAATCCCTGAATCATGGCGGAAAAGGAGGATATGATTTTATCAATAAAGGAGAACATGGTCCCCATCATTCCGGGTACAAAGCGGCCGCTGCGGTACATTTCATAATCCGTACAATCGGCAATCATGGGGATGATACCTGAGTTTCCCATACTGGCCAGGCATTTCTGCACCAGGAACATTCCCAGGAATATGGCCGGCACTTTGGGGTCAGGTCCAACCACAAACATGATGGCCAGCATAATCATGGATCCCCATGTTCCCACAAGGAAGGTGCGCTTAAGGCCAAACCTTCTGGACACAAACACACCGCCGATGGAAATGGCTACTAACGGCGCGATGAGGATACTTGAAAATACACCCTGAAGACTGGAATTCAGCAGCATATTGGCAAACAGATATGTCATGGTGCCGCTCATGAGCAGCTGCCCCAGTTTATCCGTTGCAGCAGAGATAATCAGCATCTGAATGGGACGGTTGTGCATGACGATATCCTTGTAATCCCTGAACTTTACCTTTGGCTGGGAACCTGCCTGGCCAAAGAATTCAGGCCGGTCCTTTGCGCTGATTCCGATGATGGCAAGGATGGTAAACACAAAGGATATCACCGCAAGAATGACAGCCGCCTCCTTCCACATGGCAGGATTTATCATACCCAGGCCCTTTCCGTTCTCACCCGCAAATTCCCCAACCGAATATTTTTCAGCCAGTATGGTGGTGATGAGCATGGGCACAAGAGCGCTGGCCATCTGGGTCAGAACACTGTCAAACCCGGCAAATATGGGACGCTGTTTGGGATTATTGGTAAGCACAGCCTGGCCTGCCTTGGTAACAACGGTCTGACAGGTATAGCCGATAATATAGATAATATAAAATACCGTGGTAAACATATATTTCCTGGAAATTCCCCAACCGGACGGCGTATTGAAAATCACAATCAGGCTGCACCAGATAATGATATTGCCCACAAGCATGTAAGGCCTGAACTTGCCGAAGCGGCCGTTGGTCCGGTCCACTAAATATCCCACCAGCGGGTCCGTAACAGCGTCAAAAATACGGGTTCCCGTGGCAATCAGGCCCACAATGGCCGCAGCCAGCCCAAGGACATTCTGGGTAAAGTACGAATACTGCATCATCAGGAACATGGCGATATTGGTGGCGCAGTTATTCAGTGAAAAGAATCCAATCTGCCATAATTTCGCGTTGTTATACTGTTTTACAACACTTTTATTCTTCTCCATTATATATAGTCTCCCTATGTTCACACATTTTCATTTTTTGTTTGCCGGCTTTATGTTTGTAACAATATTCTAACACACTTGATTTTAAAGAGTTAGGATTATATAATATTATTTAGTAATATCTTGTCATAGTTATTTGGCCGATTCGTACAATATTTTATTATTTTTTTGTGCAAATCCTATAGAATATATCATTCAGGGAGAAATATAATGGAAGAACATGAAAAAGCGCTCATATCCAGACAATTTATAGAGGTCATGCTGAAGGTCCCCGTCATCCTGTGTCCCGGGCGAATAGAAGCCATCGAAACCGGCATCAAAGAATACTTTCCGGATTTCATCAAAAACAGCTTCCCCTTTTTCATAACCCGTTCCATGGCGGAGTCCTTACAGACGGGAACCCTGTATCACATAACGGATTTTATAAATCTTCATTTTAACCTGTTCCTGTATGGCGGGGGGACTCAGCTTCTCATCGCCGGTCCCTATCTCTCCCATCCGGCAGATACTGCCTTTTGCGAGCAAATTCTCCAGGATAACGGGAAAAATCTGTCCCTGCTTGTTCCCTTCAGCCAGTTCTGCCTTAGCCTGCCCGTAGTAGGCAGCTCTCAGATGCTGGAAGTGATGCGGACCGCCATGAGGGTCATTACCGGCACGGACCGGGAAATTCCCTATCTCCACTATGAGCCGCAGAGACATTATACCCAGGAGATATCAAACCTGTCGGCTGAGGGTGTGGACGAGGCATCCATGGAACTTCTGGAACACCGGTACTATTATGAAAAGCTGCTCTTGCAGGAGGTCGCCCAGGGCAGCCAGGATCTGGCCCTTAAATATTACAGGCAGTTCTCACAGGAGAGCCGGTCCATTGTCCGTACAGAGGACCCGCTGCGCACGGCAAAGAACCTGGGTTTTTCCCTGAATACCATGCTCCGCAAAAGCGCTGAGACCACCGGCATCCATCCTGTGTATCTGGACATTATCTCATCCAACTTTGCCATGCTCATTGAAAATGCCAACAGCATACGGGAAGCAGAGGAATGTAAATCCCAGATGATAAGCGCCTACTGCCGGTTTGTCCGTAAAAACCGTCTGGACCAGTACTCTCCCCTGGTCCGCAAGGCCGTCACCTATATCCGCATCCACCTGGCTGACCAGCTCACCCTTGCAGGGATTGCAAAGGGCATCCGTGTAAGCCCCTCCTATCTCTCCCGCCTGTTTAACCGGGAGACGGGGGACTCTGTGTCCAACTTTATCACAAAAGCCAGGGTGGAAAAGGCTGCCGGACTTCTCTCATTTTCCGGCATGTCTATCCAGAACATTGCGTTTTATGTGGGGTTTGGGGATTTGAATTACTTCAGCAGATGCTTTAAGAAATATAAAAAGATGACGCCCACTGAGTACAGGGCGTCATCCTCCATCGGGGTGTAGGGCCGGCTATTCTTCCGCCCGCACCTCCATGTTTCCCACATATTTTCGCTCCATCTGATGTCTGGCTTTGCGGTTCTCCACGCTGTCAAACACGATGGAAAAATCATAATCCTCAGGGTACAGCTCACTGGCTCTCACCTTTAGTTTCAGACGTTTCTGGTTTACCAGGCGTTTTTCACGCTTTACCTGGACAAGGACATTTCCGGTCTGATCCGCCGGCCTCACAACAATGCCAATCTCCCCCTTTGGAAGGACCTCTACACTGTCGCCTCTGGTATACCCCTCCTCCGGGCCTGCGGCAGCCGGTTTTCTCTTTATGGGGACAATGCAGGGAACCAAAATCCGCTCCAGCCCTCCCGGCCATTGTCTTCCCGGTGATTTTTCCTGCGGTTTTTCCTGAGACCTTTCCTGCGGTTTTTCTCTGGTCTTATGCAGTGTTTTCTCCCTGGTCTTTTCCAGCGGCTTCTCCAGCTCTCCCCCGTCTCCGTAAGCCTCAGAGGCGGCTGTCCGAATCATATCCTCCGGCATGCCCAGCCTCTTTGCAATATAGAGGGCGCAGCTGTCCCCGGTCTTTCCCATCTCCAGTCTGTATAGGGGACGGAGGTTTTCCCGGTCAAAGGCCATTCTGGCGCTGATAAGTTCTGCATGGCGGCCCGCATATGTCTTAACCTCCGGATAATGGGTGGTGACCAGGTAAAGGCATCCCCGAAGCCTCAGCTGCTCCAGTATGGCAATGGCAATCCCCATTCCCTCAGCCGGATCCGTGCCTGATCCCAGTTCATCCAGAATCACCAGACTCTCCCCGGTGGCCCGCTTTAATATCTCCAGCACATTGGTGATATGGGCTGAAAATGTAGACAGGTTATCCTGAATATCCTGACCGTCCCCAATATCGCATAATACCAGGTTGCGCATGGCGATGTCCGCCTCCCGGCAGGGCAGGTGCAGGCCGGAGCAGGCCATGAGCACAAACAGTCCCACGGTTTTGATGGCAACGGTTTTCCCTCCTGTATTGGGGCCTGTGATAACCATTCCCCGTGTTTCTCCCCCCAGCTTAAAATCCAGGGGCACATTGGAATCCCCCGGCAGCAGGGGATGCCTGGCTTCCTTCAGGCATATGATGCCCTGGGTATTGACGGCCGGTTCCCTGGCGTCCATCTGCGCGCTGAGCTTTCCCTTGGCAAACACAAAATCCAGTTTTGCCAGCAGAGCCAGGTTCTCCTTAAACCCGTCCTCCTCCATGGCAATCCTGTCCATAAGCGTGTACAGGATACGCCTCTCCTCGCAGTCCTCCTCAATCCTGAGTCCCTCTATCTCATCCTGCATCCTGGCAATGGTTTCCGGCTCTATAAATACAGTAGAGCCGCTGGAGGACCGGTCTATGGTACTGCCCGGTATTTTAGATTTATACTCCTTTTTAACCGGCAGGCACAGCCGTCCGTTCCTGGTGACCAGAAAGGATTCCGCCATAAACTTTTTCTGTGATTTTAAAAGGGCTTCCGCCTTATCCTTGATTTTTTCTTCCAGAAGCTGCAGGTCCCGGCGGATATCCCGGAGTGTATTGGACGCGCGGTCGTCCACCCTGCCATGGCGGATAGCTCCCTCGATTTCCTCCTTCAGCTCCGTCATAAGCCTGAGGTTTTCCCCATAGCAGGACAGCGGAATGCCATAGGACATTCCCTTGTCCAGATATGACCTGACCCGCCTGACCGCAGCCAGGAACATGCCGATTTCCTCCATCTCCTCCGGCGTAAGCAGCTCACCGCGGACAGACCGGGCCACAAACTCCGCCGTATGTTCCATGGCCGGCATAGGAGGCGTGCCCGCCAGCTCTAGCATCTGCCTGGCCTGGGTGGTGTCTCTCATGCTTCTTCGCAGTTCCCCCTCTTCCATGCAGGGCACAAGCCCTCTGGCCATCTCCCTGGCCTCTGCTGAATTGGCAAGGTCTGCCAGCTGTTCTCTTATGATATCAAATGCAACTGTCTTATATGCTTCAAATGTTCCGTTCATTGTTCTGTCTGTTTCCTCTCTGTTTCCTTGTTTATCCATGTTCCCTGTGGGGAATATCTGACAATATCGAATGGGTTTCAAACATAAAAATGGAAGACAAAAAAACCTACGGACATCCACTACAGGCAATGTCGCATAGGTTCCAAACGATACCATATGATTCATCTGTCATGGATTCCGGAGTACACAAAACCAAGCCCGCCGGGCGGACAATCATTTCATGTACACAATGGGTTTATTTATCTTCCACAAACAGACACAATTAACAAAAAGACACCTCGCTTAAATATTACTGCATTTGATAATAGCAGATTTGAAGGCTCCAGTCAACATTTTTATTTCAAATTGTGCTATACTAAATTGTGGCTGAATTGTGCCGTACGAAAAGGACAACAACAATCCGGAGGAATGACTGACATGCCTTTTGTTTCACTTATCATACCTGTCTACAATGCGGAAAAATATCTGCGGCGCTGTCTGAACAGCGCCATGGAACAGACCTTCCAGGACATGGAAATAATCGTAGTAAATGACGGAAGCCAGGATACCAGCCTGGAAATCTGCCGGGAATATGAAAAAATGGACCGCCGCTTCCGCGTCATCAACAAAGAAAATACCGGGGTATCGGACAGCCGCAACCAGGCCATCGAGACAGCCAGAGGCGAATACCTGCAGTTCATGGACAGTGACGACTGGCTGACCCAGGATGCCACGGAAAGCTTTGTCCATGCAGCCAGGAAATTCGACTGCGACCTGGTGGTTTCAGACTTTTACCGTGTTGACGGGGCTGTGTTTACGGAAAAGCAGCACATACGTGAACGGGGTCTTCTTACCAGGGCCCAGTATGCGGAATATATGATGCGGGAACCGGCTGACTTTTATTACGGTGTACTGTGGAATAAACTGTACCGCCGCAGCATTGTGCAGGAGCACCAGCTAAAGATGGATGAGGATCTGCGCTGGTGCGAGGACTTTTTATTTAACCTGAACTTCATCCGGTACGCCGGGCGGTTCACGGCCATCCAGACTCCTGTTTACTACTATATGAAACGGAAGGGCAGCCTGGTGAGCACGGACTGGAAAAAGGCCAATGCGGTAAAGCTGAAGCTGCGTCTCCTTAAGGATTATAAAGAATTGTACCAGAGCATGGACCTTTATGAAGAAAACAAGCTGAAAATCAACGCCTTTGCCGTATCCATTGCCAAAGACGGAGGAATCGGAGCCCCCATGAGCCGGCTCAGGAAAAAACTGAGTGAGGAGGATTACATTGAGGATGAGCTTCCGGCAGGCTACACCCGGGTGTGCCACACGCTGGGTCCCATTTACGATGAGACATCCCGCATACTGATACTTGGAAGCTTCCCCTCGGTAAAATCCAGGGAACAGAATTTTTACTACGGCCATCCCCAGAACCGCTTCTGGAAACTGATGGCCCGCCTGTTTGAAGAACCCGTGCCGGAGACCACGGAGGATAAAAAGGGACTGCTGATGCGTCATCATATCGCGCTCTGGGACGTGGTGGCTGCCTGTGACATCAAGGGCTCCAGCGACCGGAGTATCCGCAATGTGATACCCACGGATCTAAACCGGATTCTCCGCACAGCCCGCATCGAAACAATCCTTGCCAACGGCGACACGGCCTTTCAGCTGTACCGCAAATACTGCCGGGAAACAACTGGAAGGGAAGCCGTCAAATGTCCATCCACCAGCCCTGCCAATGCATTTTTCACCCTGGACCGCCTGGCCGAGGCGTGGAGCCGGGAGCTGTTCTGACAAAGCAGGTGCAAAACCCGGATCCAAATTCCCCCAAAACGTCCCAAATCCTCAGATTTTTCTTGCCAAAGGAATATAAAACAAGTATGATGGAGATACACCTGAACATAATTATTCAATTATAATTATATATTGAAGGAGGCTGTACATGTTAGATAAAAAGGTAGCAGAACTGATCAACACCCAGGTAAACAAAGAATTTTACTCCGCTTATCTGTATCTGGATTTTGCCAACTACTACAAGGACGCGGAGCTGAACGGCTTTTCCAACTGGTACCAGGTCCAGGCCCAGGAGGAACGGGACCACGCCATGCTGTTCATCCAGTACCTGCAGAACAACGGAGAGAAAATAACTCTGGAGGCCATCGCCAAGCCGGACAAGGTGTTTGAGGACTTCAGGGGACCTCTCACTGCCGGGCTGGAGCATGAAAACTATGTGACCGGGCTTATCCATGATATTTATGACGCCGCGTACTCTGTCAAGGATTTCCGCACCATGCAGTTTTTGGACTGGTTCGTAAAGGAGCAGGGCGAGGAGGAGAAGAACGCCAGCGAACTGGTAAAACGCTTCGACCTGTTCGGCCATGATCCCAAGGGACTCTATATGCTGGATTCCGAATTGGCGGCAAGGGTTTACGCCGCTCCCTCACTGGTGCTGTGATGGGGAAGGATAAGTACATATGTCCCTGCTTTAAGGTGACAAAGGACGATATCAAGAAAGCAATTGAAGAAGGTGCTGATTCCTTTAAGAAAGTAAAAAAAGCCACGCATCTGGCCGCGGGATGCGGCCACTGTAAATGCAGGGCTAAGAAGTATACGAAAAAGCGGCTGGGTAAGAGCAAATAACATTCAGTTAAAAGCGTGTCCTCACACCGGAATATCTCATGGGGGACACGCTTTTTTACGTATCAGACCCTCTCAGATGCGGGCCGAAATCATCCTGAAAAAGTGGACATTCCCAAAGCATTTCCCCATTTCATGTAATTCAACAACGGACGGCATCTCCTGCGGGTTCCATATCTCAATCACAAATGTGGCGAATCCGCACGGTTTCACATAGATGAGTTCCTCAAGCGAGGACGGCTGGTGACAGCAGGGCATCCGGATTCCCAGGTATTTAAATGCACTGCCGTCATATGCGGTGTCCATGGCCTTCTGCCAAAACTCCCTATCCACTTCACGTCCGCACCAGGGACAAAATATGTGCTCCAACTCTCCTGCGCAGTCAATGAACTGCACGCTTTTATAGTTGGTAAATGTAATTCTGCCGTTGGATGTCATCTTAAGCATTCCGGCAGCACATTTTATCTGATCATCCATATATTTAGGATAATAGTATCTGGGAAATATTTTATATATGATATCTGACATCACGTTACCTCCTGCCAGGACCTGCCGCAATCTTACATATCAATCTTCCGGTCCTTATAATAATACATCCGGTCCCGTTCTCCTATCTCCCTGAGTACGCGGCATGGGTTTCCCACTGCCACCACATTGGCGGGGATATCCCTGGTGACCACGCTTCCCGCTCCTACGACAGAATTATCTCCAATGGTAACGCCCGGCACCACCACGGCTCCCGCCCCTATCCACACATTCTCACCGATATGCACCGGCATGTTGAACTGGATTCCTTTCCTGCGAAGCCCCGGTTCCACCGGATGGCCTGCCGTGGCAATGGTAACATTGGGCCCAATCATACAATGGGAGCCAATGTAAATCTCCCCGTCATCCACCAATGTCAGGTTAAAGTTGGCATAGACAAAGTCCCCCATATATACGTGTCTGCCTCCCCAGTTGCTGTGAAGAGGCGGTTCAATATAGCAGTCCCGGCCAATGGAGCCAAACATCTGCTCCAGAAGGCCGGTGCGCCTGGCGCTTTCCCTTGGCCTGGTTGCGTTGTAATCATAGAGCAGCTCCATACATTCCATCTGTTCCTTCAGAATATCTTCGTCGCCCGGAAAATACAGGCGTCCCTCCTCCATGCGTTTTGCTGCGCTGTCACCGTCTCTTACCCCGTCTGTTCTCCCGTCCTGATTCCTTTGTTGGTTTCTCTTCGTCTCCATCCAAACGCGCCTCCCTTTCCACCTATTTCCCAGCTATGGGAATCATTGTACTATATAACCGCTGGAATGAAAAGCAAAAAAGTGCTCTGCTTCACGTCCGCCCCACATTCCTTGCGGCAGCTGCGCGTGGGGCCCGCCGGGTGGCGGAAGGGGAATTTTAACATATCTTTCGTTCCACAGCCAGTCCCCCCTGGGATGCGCCGGACAGGGCCACTTCCCCGTCTTCCAGACGGTTTAGTTTTCTGAATACCGCTGCCATACAAAGCACTGCCGCCCCAAAGGAGATTACATCCGCCGCCGGGCCGGAGTACAGGGCGCCTGTCACCCCAAAAAATCGCGGCAGCACCAGGGTCAGAGGCACGCTTAACACAAAGTCCCTGAGGAGGGACAGCAGCATGGAGAGGGCAGGCTTTCCCATGGACTGGAGGAAAATGCTGCATGATTTCTGGATGCAGCAGAGCACAATCCCCCCCAGGAAAACGCGGAAAGCCAGCACTGCGAATTCATTGTACAAACCGTCCTCGCTGCCGAATACGCTGATAATCTGCACCGGAAATACCTCAAAACATATCAGGGACACCAGGCCCACACTGAACTCGGCTGCCATCATGGTTCTGAAAATCAGCTTCACCCTGCGCCATAATCCTGCTCCGTAGTTATACCCCACAATGGGCTGGGCCCCGGCCGCAATCCCCACCACAACAGAAATCACGATCTGGAATACCTTCATAACAATCCCCACCACGGTCATTGGAATATCCGCCCCATATTTTGACCCGGCCCCGTAAATTACCAGCACATTGTTCATAACCGCCATGATGACCACAATAGACACCTGGGTCAGGAAACTGCTGATTCCCAAAGGCAGGACATGCTTCAGTATCTCTGCGTCCGGCTTAAAGCTTACGCGCTTCAGGCGGAAGGATTTGGGCCTAAACAGATAATAAACTGCCAGCAGGGCGGATACAATCTGGCCGGTGATGGTAGCCAGGGCAGCTCCCTTCATTCCCCATCCCAGCACAAAAATGGCCACAGGGTCCAGAACCACGTTGAGCGCGCATCCTATAAGAGTGGAAAACATGGCAAACTGCGGGCTGCCGTCTGCGCGGATAACGGAATTCATGGCATTGGCAAACATGAAAAAGGGGATTCCCGGAATGAGATATAAGAAATATTCCCTGGCATATCCTATGTTGTTCTCTGTTGCGCCGAACCCCCACAAGATACTGTCTCTGAAAAAGGCATACAGCAGGGTGAGAACGATTCCGGAAGCAGTGATAAAGACCACTGCATTGCCCACGCTTCTGTGTGCATGTTCCCCGTCCCTGCGTCCCTGGCAGATACTCAGATAGGCGGCGCATCCGTCGCCCACCAAAAGAGACAGGGACAGGGCGATGACGGTCACAGGGAATACCACGTTGGTGGCGCCGTTTCCCAAAAAACCAATGCCCCGTCCAATAAATATCTGGTCTACAATATTATAGAGGGCGGACACCAGCAGCGACATGATGCAGGGTATGGAAAATCTCAGCATCAGCTTTCCGATGGATTCTTCCGCCATATATTGGTTTGTATTTTGATTCATAATAACCTCCGTTTTTTTATTTGCGCAAATAAAAAAGCCGCAACCTTCCGTGAATGGCCTTCACGGAAAAAGTTACAGCCATATTGCAGCTATTACTATACCATTTTTTTCAGAACACGGTAATACTCAAATATACACAAACTTTAGAGACATATAAATTGTGCAATTTTTATACACCGTGGGATTTTTATACACGCTTCACTTCATTAGATACAATTCACTTTTCTATCGGAAAATACCGGCTGAACCGGTAATGACTCCGTTCCATTCCCTCTCTCTCATAAAAGCGGTGGGCGCCCAGCCTTGTCCGGTTGGTGCTGACCTCAAAACGGACGCAGCCGGCTTCCCGGGCAATGTGGTACGCCTCCTGAAAAAGCCCATGGCCAATCCCCTGGGAGCGCATGCCGTTTCTCACTGCCAGCTCTACGATTTCCCCAATTTTGCCGCATCTGCACAGCATGGTGCCTATGCGCAGATTTAAGACTCCCACCACTTCTTTATCCATCTCCGCCACCAGGCAGTGCATTTTGTCATCTTTCATATAATCCCTGTATGCCTCATGGAATCCCTCCTTGTCCAGGCTCATTCCCTCCAGCTCACAGAGCAGTTCATATATAGCATTCTCATCCTTTTGCGTTGCATAACGTATCACAGATATACCACATTCTTTCTGTGAACCATTGTACCACAAAATGAGTCATTCCGGTACCAGTTTACGCAGTGCGTCTGCTGGGGTTTGAACCCAGGACCTGCCGGTTAAAAGCCGGTTGCTCTTCCATCTGAGCTACAGACACATTCTTTCCTTTTTTCTCTTTTCTCAACCAGCCGTCCTTTCATCACCGCACTCAGCCACCAGTATGTCATTCACCGATTCTCCCAGAAGCAGACTCAGCGCAAACATATTGTCCAGGCTGGGAAGTGTGTCTCCCCGCAGCCACTTGTATATGGCGTTGGTGGTGGAAAATCCGAAATAGTCCCTGAGGTACGGGACGCTCAGTCCCTTTGACTTTCTCAATCTATTAATCCTCCGGCCTGTTTCCACCGGATTTATGACTGGATAATTCATCTTCGTCCTCCTTTTTTGAAGAGGGCGGCCGACGGGATTTGAACCCGCATAATCCGGAACCACAATCCGGTGCATTTCCATATCTGCCACAGCTGCCATTTTCCTTATATGAAACTAAAAAACCGCCTGCCCATACGGACAAGCGGCTAAAGGAATTCAGAAGATGATTCATCTAAATGAACGGTTCCTGAATATGCGCATACCATAAGGGCATCCAAACAAAACGCTGTTTGTGAGCGTCTTTCTGTACGTGATGTTTATGGCTTTTCTGCGCGTCTAAACGGAACATGTCATTTCCTCCCTTTCTCATTTTATGCCTTGATTCTAACATGGATTTTACCGGATGTCTATATACCTGTGGTATACAGACAGGCTTGCAGACGGGCTTACGGCAGGTTATTCCGGCAGATACATTTCGTCCTCCATCCGGCAGAAGCCGTACCGCTCATACAGCGGCCGTCCCATGCTAGTGGCCTCCAGTGCAATGAAACGGATGCCGCGTCCCCGGGCTTCCTGTACCAGCAAATCCAGTGTTCTCATGGCAATGCCTTTTCTCCTGTACTCCGGGTCCGTATACATGTTCATGATATAGGCCTTCATTCCCGTTGGATTATGGTATGTGGGCATGACCTGATAGAAGCTGATTCCTCCGGTTCCGATAATCCGGTCCCCGTCGTATACAAGATAGGCCACATGGCTTCCATCCTCCAGACTTTTTTCATAATAAGTCCGGGATTCCTGTTCCGTCTGTCCCATATCCGCCGAACCATCCAGTTTGTTTGCCGCCCTCAGGACCTGGATTCTCGTCTTAACCAGGTCCTCCAGCTTTTCCACTCCCACTTTTTCAAAACGCATCCTACTCTGCCTTCCTTTGGTTTCTTCCTGTTTTTTGATTTAAAGCTCCTAAATCGTCATAGAAGCATTTATAAGTGTCTATATGAAGTGCTTGCTTTTAACTAAGGGAATTATACTACAATCCGGCGAAGTCAACAAGAACAAGGTAAACCTTGCAGCCGGAGCAGCCACACAGTCTGTCTCTGATATTGCGGATATAGTAATACGTCCTTATTGTAATTGTGGCAATTTATGTTTTCTTTGAAATTGTAATCATCAATTATAGACCCATAATTCTCTCCCAAAGTTTAGAAGCATCATTTCCGTCCTCTCATACAATGATTGTAATTTGTATTATGTCCACAGCAGTGCTGCAGTTTCATTATTATTTACGTGACAAAAAAGTTTGTCTGTGGACAATAGATATAGCTTGTGTTTTGATGATTGCAGTAACAGTAATAGGACGGCTTATATCGGGAGTTCATTGGTTTACAGACATCGCGGCAGGCATTTTACTCTCATCAGCGTTAGTTGCTCTCTATTATTCCACCCTAAAATATATAGAGGAAAAGAAAGGCTGAGAATAAATAATCCCGTATACTGCCGCACGACGCAGAACCGATATACAGGCTCTGTCTGCTTCCCAGGGTGCCATTCTGTCCTGTCTCACTGGCAGCAGGTTGTATCTTCACGGTATTCCTGAGCCTGGCCGGACTGGCGGCCCGTTCTCCCCTGCTCCGTCTGATACATCCACCGGACCAGGCGGCCGGACCTGCCCGTCCTTACCTTACCATTACCTTCCCGGGCTTTGCCAACTCCTTTGGAGACAGCGGCAGGATGCTCATACCGGTCATAGGAGCCACGGGCCATATCACCCTGCGTGGTGTTCTGGTGGATATTATGGTTTTGGGGTTATCACATGAAGAAGCCTTACCGGTCCCAGAAGGCCTGACACATAATTCCGGCTGTCCCGGTCCATGTTGTCCTCGTTCCAGTACCGGTTCCATCCCAGGGCCATTCCCTCGTCCACCAGCATGTGGCGCCGTTCATTGGAGGCCAGGTTGGATACCAATATGGTAATCTCATTTTCCCCGGGCCTGAGCAGGGAAGTGATGTCCGCCCTATAGGGACTCCACAGCCTTGTATCTGCCAGCCTGCCGTTGATCCAGATTTGGGCACAGTGGTTTACCCCGCCAAGCTCCAACATGTACGTGCCCTCCAGTTGTTCCACGGACCATGTGTTTGTATACCTGCACCTTCCGGAGAACCACGGAAGTCCGAGCATACGCCAGTCCGAAAGATTGACAGCCACTGCCTTCATGGCTACGCGGATTGGCTGTTTCAGCCCGTCGCTGCATCCGCCTGCCGTTATCTGTATGGTAAGTATGTGAATGCGTTCATTGTCCGGGAGTATGTGTACACCATTTTCCCAATGCACCTCTTTGCCGTCCAGCATACAGACCGCTGCTCCGGCTGTAACAGGCTCATATATAACTGACGCTCCGGCAGGTATTGTGACTGTATACCAGAGCTTTCTGGGATAGATCAGGGTCTGCCCAAATAACGGAAGGTCTCCCCACGGCTTCAAAGGCGGTTTTCCCCTCTCCCAGGCTTTCAGCCACACATGCTCCAGACCTGTATAATTGAAATTCAGGACCTTGCGGACATCAAAGCCGGCTGCCGTAAACCGCCCGTCCGAATCCGGCTGTTCCCACCCTTTAATCAGACTGTCATTTACAATCCAGGTGCTGTCGCTTTTCACCACTTCCACGTTTGTTCCCTGAACGATGGTTCCTTCCATAAGAAGGGAAAGGAACCGGTCTGGAGGCAGCTCCTCTGCGGAGCAGACATATACATCATGAAGCGGGTTGCGGTTTGTTACATGGAATGCCAGAATATTCTCCCCCTGGGTCAGCTGGCCCATATCACCAAATACCACCGGCTCTCCGTTGCTGATTCCTTTGTAAACCATTGTCCCGTTGATAAAGCACTCAAAGGAATCCACCGCTGCCGCGCAGAACTCCGCCTTTTCAGGTACATGTTCCAGGAATACCGTCTTTCTGAAATACAGATCCGATGCATCCAGCTGGTCATTCCAGCTTCGTCTGCGTGTAATCCACCGTCCGTTCCAAAGGCTCATATGGCGGCCGCAGCTCCCCTCCTCCCCGGATTGGTTGCAGATCCGGATGGTCTCTGTTCCGGAGGTTACATCAGAGGTGAATTCTGCGATTGGGATTTCCAGAACCGTACTCTCTTCATTGTGTGCCTTATCTCCATAATTCGGGCCGGACGGGGAAAGGGGAAGAAAATCCCATTTTCCTGTAATCCACTCTTCCACCCACCGGATATCCCCCGTAAGGGCCGGTTTTGCCTGTCTGATTGTATCTTCCTCCAAACCAAACAGTACGTAAACAGCTTCTCCCGGTTCCAAATCCATGTATATCAGGACACCGCTGCCGGACGGACGGCCTCCGCACATTTGGGCGGTGCCCGCCTGAGTGTATACAGCCTGCACCATGTCCCCTTTTTCAATATCCAAAAGGACCGGTGTAGAAGCATGGCTGAAAGACAGCACCAGGTTTCGCCTCTCATCGCTGCTGTTGGCCACCAGATAATAGTCAACATTCCCTGCCGTTCTATGATTCAAAAAGATGTCTCCGGGATTTCCGTAAATCACGGATGCGGACGGCGCAGCCAGTGCAGCTGCTGCTTCCGGAATACGGCTGATGCTGTGTACATTTCCCCTGAGGACCGTGTCCCAGTATCCGTTTACGCTGCATCCGTTTACTCTGCATCCGTTCGCCCTGTCCCCGCCAGGCCAGTTCCTGTCAGACCTATTTTCGCCGGACCTGTCCCCGCCAGCCCTGTCCCCGCCGGACCGGTATTCGTCAGCCAGACCGGTCCTGTAAAACAGGACGCTGCCTCCGGCCTTTGTCCATGCTTCCAGCTTTTCCACGGTTTCTTCCATCAGGCTTCCCCCTTCCGGAAGGAGGAGCACTTTAAAACGCTGCTGCCCCAGGCACAGCTTTCCGTCACATATATGAGCATTTAAAATGGATTCCTCGTCCACCATATCCGTGTCCAGCTGGTGCTCAATCATACAGTTGAGGGCCTGGTGGAATCCGTTGTTTATGGCCTGGCCTGCGGGATTTTCCTCTCCGTTCTCCATATTTTCATCCATGTCCCCTATGGGATACAGGATGGCATAATCTACCACAGGATTTCCCTGGCTGTTCATGAAGGATAGACGCCTTATGTAGTCGGCAAATATCTTAAAATAGTCCCAGTAAGGATTCTGATAGAAAAAACTGGTGGGCCAGTCACTCTGGGAACCCTGGTGCTCACACTCGTAGTAGAATCCATGGAGGATGAACATTCCGGTTCCCATGGCGGCCAGAGTATTGATTCCCTTTTTAAATTCCTCCATGGTGCAGTTCCATCCCGCGCCTCCTAGGGCTTCCGACATAGCCCTCTCTTTTCCATATATTCTGGCCACGGACACAGAATACTTGGGCTCGCAGTATGTAATCCTTCTGGGATACCGGTACCGGTAATCGTGACAGTCAGATCCCGGCACCATGAGATGGCGCATGGTCTTAAAATAATCGCCCTGCCTTCTGGGATGTTCCCACAAAAACTCCTCTGTGTGGCCTGTCAGCTTAAGACCGTATTTCCCGCACCAGTCTGATATCTGCCTGAAAAACGCTTCCTCATACATGGCGGTTACGAGGGAGAAATAATCCTTTCGCACCTGTTTATCCCGCTCAGACGCGCCGTCCACAAGAGAGGGAAGCTCGTCCAGGATGTCATAACCGTATGTCTCCCGGAACCGTCCTGGCAGCCGGTCCGTCCAGGGCAGAGGATTTCCCGTCATGTAGATTTCGTCAAAAAAAATACCCGGTATCAGTTTCCCAAAATCCTCCCCCCACCGCTTTCTGTATTCCTCATGGGTCAGTTTTATGAAGGAAGCAATGGTTTCGGGATTCAGATAGTCCACGGCCTTTTCAAATACTTTTTCATAAAACTCATAGATAAAACCATCTCTTTTCACCACGCGGTACGGCATTGATGACGGATTGGCGCCGCTTTGTCCCTTATCCTCCGGGTTGGCGGCATCCGGGTTGGCGGCGCCCTGATTTCCGCCGCCCTGACTTCCGCCGCCCTGACTTCCGCCGCCCTCATTTCCGGCACCTTCATTTCCGCAGTCCCTATTCCCGGCATCTTTTTTCACCGCCCAGAGTCCCTTTGCCATGTTGTCCCTTCCCCGGGACAGTATCCTGGAAGGCTTTTGGAATCCATATTCAAAGGTACTACCTGCGGTGCCGCTGGGCCAGGCATACTCGTCGTAGAGCCAGGGGGCAAATCCCTGTTTCCTGGACTCCTCCACACAAACCCCGACAGCGTCCCACCACTCATCCTCCAGATAAGGAGTCTTAAGGTAGGCCCTGGGGTGCATGAAGCCCCCGTACACGCCTTTTTCCACCATCTGGCCAATCTGCCAGGCCAGACGTTCCTTTTTCAGTTCCCCGTTTAAGAACCAGAAGGCCAGCACGCTGTATTCCCTTCCCGGGTCCTTAAAATCACGAATCAAATCCATACCCTTCCTCCTATCCCTTCACCGCACCGGCGGCAATGGACTTAACAAAATTCTTCTGCATACACAGGTATACCACCACAATCACAAGAGCGCTGATGGACAGGGCTGCAAACACAGGAGTATAACCCACTGTCTCCGTTTTCTTATTGAACAGGGCCACACCCACAGAAAGCGTATATTTGCTCTCGTCCGTAATGGAGGTCAGGGCCCACAGGTATTCATTCCACACCTGCATGGCCGAGAGAATGGCCATGGTGGCCAGGATGGGCTTTGCCAGGGGCAGCATGATTTTGCGGAACACCTGCATGTTGCTGCATCCGTCCAGCTTCCCCGCCTCCATTAACTCATCAGGCAGATCCTCAAAATAGTTCCGGCAGATAATCAGTCCCATGGGAGCAAACCCCTGGAAATAAGGGAATACCAGGGCCGGAAGGGTATTGACCAGATGCATCCGGTTCACCATGGTAAACATGGGGAGCAGGATAATAGCCGTGGGTATCAGCAGATTGAAGATGATCATGTAATAAAAGAAGGTCTTGCCCGGGAATTTAAGCTTTGCAAAGGCATATCCGGCGCAGGTGACAAACACCAGGTTCACGGCAGTGGTTACCAGGGTAACCACCACGCTGTTCATGAAATACCGTGACATACCGGCATCGTTCCAGGCCGTGGCATAGTTTTGGAAATTGAGCCTGGCCGGCAGGGTCCAGATACTCTCCAGAAACTCAGTCTCTGTCTTAAGGGACTGGATGACAACCCACAAAAGGGGATATACGGATATAAAAAATGCCAGCAGCATAAAAAGAAACAGAAATAATTTATATACATTTTTCTTATTCATCATGAAGCCCTCCCTGCCCTTTTCTTCTGGACAATGGTTTTAACCGCCATAATCGCCACCATAATAAGCATCAGTATGACGGAGGCAGCCGTACCAGCACCGAAGTCCCTGTTTGTAAATGCCTTTGTGTAAATATAAGATGTCATGACGTCGGAGGCGCCTCCCGGTCCGCCCTGGGTCATGACCCATATCAGGTCAAAGAGCCTGAGTCCGTTGGTTACGGTCAGCATGGCCAGCACCGCGAAGGTGGGCTTTAAATAGGGGATGATAATGTAAAACAGCTTCTGCCGGAAATTAGCGCCGTCAATCTGGGCCGCCTCCAGGAAATCCTCAGGCATTTTTGTGATATTGGCATACATAATCAGCATATTAAATGGCTGGGATCGCCATATCCAGGTAACCGCAATGGCCCAGAGGGCTGTCTCAGGACGGCTGAGCCAGGCCTTTGCATACTTTCCCAGTCCTGCCATCTTAAGGAACTGGTCCACCGGTCCGATGGTTGGGTCATAGATGATTCTCCATATACATCCCACCACCACCATGGATATCAGATAGGGGATAAACAGACCCGCATTGAAGATCTTCTTGCCCGGTACGCCCACATACAGGATATAGGCAAACACAAACCCGATGGGAATGGCAAGAAAGCTGACCATGATAAGGTAAAATGTGTTCCACAGGGAACGGACAAACTTGGGGTCCGCCAGTACCTTGGCATAATTCTTAAGCCCCACAAAATGTTCCAGGGCTCCCAGACCATTGTACTTGTAAAAACTGGTCTGCAGCGCGTTGACAAAGGGTATGTAAAGGAAAATGACCATGACAATGATGGTGGGGGCAATCAGGGCCAGCGCTGTCATCATTTCTTTTCTTTCTTTTAATGTTTGGGATGATTTCATTGTTATATCTCCTCCTATTGGAACTGGCATTGCCAGATACGGCGCAGGAACCTGTGCCTGTTCCTGCGCCGCCTTGCCTTACAGCCTGATATCCGGGCTATGTCTGGTGAAACTGCCTGTGATGATGCTGCCTGCGGTTATGCTGCCTGCGGTTATACTGCCTGCAGTTATACCCTGTGTCAGTTCAGGTTAGACAGATAGGTCTCCTCATAGAGCTGGTTCAGCTGATCCGTCACATAATCTATGTCATAGGTGCCTAATAGGTAATTGGGCTCCAGATCCGTCAGGAACGTGTTCTGGATTTCCGTGGTTATGTTCACAGGCACATAGATGTCGGGGATGAAACCGTTTTTGCCTGCATCAATATATCCCTGCATGGCCTCGTTGTCGCTGGTCAGCTCAAAATTGGTAAGTCCGGGGTTGATGAACTTTGCGTAATCTTCCGAAAACGCAGTCTTGGATGTCATGAACTTCACGAACTCGATGGCCTCCTCCTGGTGCTTAGAGGAATTGGTCACCGCCCAGATACTGCTGGATCCGCCCAGACATCTGGCAGGCTTTCCCTCCACGCCCGGCAGGGCATAGGAAGCCAGTTCCACTCCCTCAGGCACATTTTCCGTCAGGTAGGAAAGGTAGTTCGGCTGTAGCATAACCTGCACCAGTTCCTTCTGCACAAAGAGCTGCTGCATGGTCTCCCTGTTGCCGGTAAGGCCTGACTCCGGGAACCATCCCTGGTCCCACATATATTTGAACTTTTCAAGGCCCTTTTTCACGCTCTCAGAAGAAAAGGTCATGGAACCGTCCTCAAAGGCGTTGGGATTGGCGTCCAGCTCCTCACGGCAGTACTGGTCCCAGAAGATTCTCGGCCACCAGTCCATGTTCTGCTGCTGCATGGATACAGGAATCTTGCCTGCTGCCTTTATGGCCTCGCAGTTTTTCTCAAACTCTTCCCATGTGGACGGCACATTCAGTCCCAATTCCTTATACACGTTCTTATCGTAGATAACAGCCACCGTCGTCATGGTAAAGGGCACGCCGTACAGCTTGTCCGCATAGTCGGAACCAATTGCCTTAAGGGTAGCCTTACAGTTGCTTAAAAGAGTGGGGTTGATCGTCTCTCCCCAGTTTGCGTCCTTCTCATAATTCTGTCCCTTTTCCACTGCGTCAGTCAGGTCCACCAGCAGGCCGCTCTGCACCTGGTCCCCGATGAACTGGGAGTTGGTCATGACCACATCCGGCAGTTCGTTTGCTACATTCAGCGCCGTAAATTTAGAATAGTAGGAGTCCGATGGAACATACTCATACTCAATGTTTACTTCCGGGTTGAGTTTTTCATATACGGAAATCATCTCCTCCACCATTCCGCCGTAATTGTCCAGTACCTTTATGGTAACCTTTCCGCTGCCGTCCCCTGCTGCCGCTGTATTTCCTTCACCGGATGCTCCTGCATTTGAAGAAGCGCATCCTGTCATGGCTGACGCGGACATGGCCGCACAGGTTAAAAGCGCAATCATTTTCTTATTCATCATAATCCTCCTATACACTATGTATTCTCTCTGTTTATCCTGCTTTTCTACCATTTCACATATGCTGCAAGCTTGCATGTTCAATTTGTACAGCCCAATCATACAATACCGCAGGGTTTTTAGTCAATTTGCAATCAATGCCGGAGGAATACTTTCGTGTTTTTCTGAGTTGTACTTTCATTCCGGGATGGTACTTTCTTGTTATTAGGCGGTTTTTTCCTTTTTTTACGTGCAAAAAGGAAGAGCAGAAAACATCTGTCTGCTTTCTGCTCTTCCCGGATTACTTTCCGCTATTTACGTTTTCCCGATAATGGTCCGGACCCTATTCCATATAATCTAAGGGGTCCACCGTCTTATCCTGATGCTTCAGCTCAAAGAATACATTGACGCCTTCCACGGAATAATATTTTGTAGGCTCTGACACGTAGCCCAGGGTCTGTCCCTTTTTCAGGTACTCGCCCTCTGCCGCGCAGACTTCCTTTAACTGGCCGCAGGTGGCTGTGTACTCATTGCCAAGGTCCATGACAACGTAATTTCCGATTTCCTCATTGGAGCCCACTTCCAGTATCCTGGCATTGGCCGGGGCACCCACCGGAGTACTCACATCAGACTGGATTACAAGGCCGGGATTGCATTTGTACTGGTCCAGGGTAGGGAAATAAATAGTCTGGTCCATGCTGTAGTCCAGAAGCACATTTCCCTTTACAGGCCATTCCATTTTGCTGGTATCTGTAAAATTCAGCACCAGCGCATCGGCTGCATCCTTTCCCGCTCCAGCTTCCGCCGCCAGATCATTTCCCTGGTTGGCGTTCTGGGCCACGGCTGCCTTGGTAGGAGCCGGCTCGCTCTTTTGTGTCTCTTTTGCCGCATCAGAGGCACCTGCCACCTGCGGCATTTCCGGTGCGGTCTCCTGGGCAATCATTTCTGGCTGGGGCACTTCAAGGTATGGATTCGTCTCATTACCTTTTCCTCTTTGTACGGTAATCACTCCTGCTGCGGCTACTATAGTCAGCAGGCCTAACACTAGCATGACAAGAAACAGCTTATCCTTGAACATCTGGTTTACTTTCTCTTTCACGTTTATCACCTCGGTACTATTCTTACCAAACCAAGGCTACTTATTCAGAAATGAAAGCAATATTTTTATAAAAATATCCAAGGATATCTTCGGCCTTCCATCCCTCCTTTGCTTTCTCGTTGGCAGTGGCCTGACTCAGCCCGTAGCCGTGCCCGATACCCTTCACCACTGCCCTGATTCCGTCCTCATAGGGCTCCAGCACAAAGCAGGAGGAAGCCAGGCCCAGGGCATACTGTACCTCCTCGCCTGTATAGCCCGCGCTGCCAATCTGCACGGTATCCACATACCCGGCATCGTCCCTGGACACAATCTGTATGGTGTCCGGCACCTGGGAAGCCTCAATGGTCCTGGAGCCGGATTCCCCGGCCGGTATGCTGTTGATATCCGACACAAACGACTCCCTGGAAAAGGAAAGCATCTGCATGTATCCCTCTGCCTCCACGTCCCCGGGACAGTCCACGGTCTGGAGATAGGGATGAGTAAAATCCCCCTGCCTGGTCATGCCCGCTGTGGCCCTGCAATACATGGGGTCAATGCATTTTCCCTCGTAGGTCATGACAATGCCGGAGGTGGCCTTGACTGCGTCCTCCAGTTTTTTGTAATATTCCGGGAACCGGCTGGAGCCCCACAGCTTTTTTAACTGGTCCGCCTCCAGATAATCCATATCCAGGGCGGATTCCGCTATCTCCTCCCCATTCCCGGCGCCCTCCATCTGCCTGCATATGTATGTCCTGGCAATAATGGCCTGGGCTTTCAGTGCTTCCGGCTCGTACTCCACTGGTATCTGCCTGGCAATAACTCCGGGAAGGTATTCCTCCATATCCATATAGTAGGAGCCGCTGGTCCGGTCCAAAAGAATCCGCCGTCTGCCGGATATTTCCTTCTGCTGCTCATAGCGCAGCTCCTCTCCCCGGATTGTGCCTGTCCATGCAAGGGTTCCTACATAAGGCACCATGAGCCCGGTAAGGGCCGCCCATATGATGCGTTTATTCACAAAATCCAATCCCCTCCTTCCTGTATGCTGACATGGGAAGCTTACCTGTGTCACGGCACTCCCCTATCATTAATATATGAACAGAAGGACATACCTATGTGCCATGCCTTTTACAGCACAAAAAATATCGCCGCACCGTGCTCGCGCCGGCAGGCGATATTTAGGTTATTATATAATATTCAGGAGATTTTTATTGGACTCCTGCATGCAGGCGGATGCGCAAATGCAGCCCTTCAGCCGGCGCCGGTGCAAAACGGCTGCAAGGCCTACTCTCCTGCTTCTGTGTAATGATGTACATAGTATATAGCCCCATTGACTGCATTTGTGACCGCATTGGACGTAATGGTTGCCCCGCTGATGGCGTCTATCTGCGAATCCCCGGGATTCCCGGAATCCGTCACGGTCAAAGCCTCTCCGCCCTTTCCTTCAAACTGTTCCTTAAAGACATCCTCACTGGCTCTCATGCCCAGTCCGGGCGTATCCTCCAGCACCAGGAACTCCAGGCCGCGGATGGTGCCGCCGCTCTCAAACGCCACGGAGACAGCCACATTTCCCATATAGCTGTCCTTTGAATGGGCATTCACCACCCAGCCCATCAATGCGCCGTCCCTGTCCTTTGCAGCTGCCGCCGCGTCCACGCCCACATTGCCGAAGGCTGAGGAAGCCAGCTCCTTATTGCAGTCCTGTATAAGTTCAAAATCCATGACCTCGAAGCTGTCTGCCTCCGGAAATGACTTTCTGAATCCCTCCTGCAGCTCATTGGCCCGTTCCTCATCCGTGGTATTCAGCTCCTTTTCCACACGCTTTAGCTCATCAATGGTCACCACCCACCGCAACTCATTATAGCCGTAAAAACCGCCCAGCAGGTCAATAGCCGCCTCCCCCTTGAAGTTACTCCCCAAATGGTTGTCGGATTCAAGATAGAGTCTGGCAGTCCACTGTCCGCCCGGCAGGTTGGTCCTCCCGCTCTCATCCTTCAGATTTGTGCCGCCGGACAAAATATCCACTGTAAAGTGAATACCCGTGGGATGATCCGGCTCCCCGGTCTCAAAGGTATTGGGACCGGTTTTGATGAAAGTCTCCGTGTATTCGTACACAGGATCATTTTCCAGCTTCCAGCGGTACTTGGTGAGATCCATTTCCTGGGTTACGTCCTCTGTCCGGCGCTCCACATTCCAGCTGCCCTCAGAGGGGTTATATTCGCAGGTCTGGATCAGCTTTCCGGACACAGTGTAGGGAATCACCGCCCTGTCCATGGCCAGAACAAAATCATAGACCTCCTCATAGACATGTCCGTCCTCATCCTTCATACCTCCCTCCAGCCACTCCGCTTCAAAGCTGCTGTGGGGAATCTCCAAAAATGCCTCTTCAGGTTCAAACACCCGCTCAGGAGCCTTCACACGGCTCCCGGAACATCCGGTGGACACCAGCACACCTGCAATCAGCACACATATCAAAATACCTTTTTTCATAATCCTCCTGCGCTCCATGCTTATTTGATGATTTCATTTTACCATAGTCTGTCCCCTTCCGGGTAACGTGTTCCAAAATCTGTTCTGCCAAGCTTTCCCCATTTCCCGGTTCTCCGCTAATAGGCATACGGCTCAGGAAGCATCCGCTAACATACAGGAGCCTAATAAGAATCTTGTTATAAGTTCTCCCCAGGAGAATAAAGACTATCTGTTAAAACGAAGCAACACCGCTGAGAAAGCCTTACAGAATGAGGCTTCCAGCGGTGTTTGCTTCCTTTTCACTGTCAAAGATGGGATTCCATAATATTTTCCCAGACTTACCCGATATATGCCTGAATCAGTCTGAACGTATTCTCAGCACCGTCCCTGTGGCTTCTCTCATATCCATGGGATGCGTAGACGCCCGGCCCAATCAGAGCATGGCGCACGTCATGGCCTGCTTTCAGGGTAGTTTCAACATCAGAGCCGTAATGTGGATACACGTCCACGGCATAGCCGATTCCATGCTCCTTGGCCAGCTCCACCAGACGGCACAGGATATCGTAGTTATAGGGTCCGCCGCTGTCCTTTGCACAGATGGATACCTCACGCTCCGTACACTGAAGGCCCTCTCCCACGCAGCCCATGTCCACGGACCAGGCCTCGGTTACGCCCTCCGGAACAGAGGCAGAACCGCCGTGCCCCACTTCCTCATAGATAGTAAAGTGGGCATACACCCGGCGCTCAGGGGTCACGGACTCATCCTTAAGATACTTGGCATAACCCATCAAAATAGCTGCGGACAGCTTATCATCCAGGAAACGGCTCTTGATGTATCCGGATGGGGTAATCCTTGTCCTGGGTTCAAAGCACACATAGTCGCCGGGCATGATGCCAAGTTTCACTGCATCCTCCCTGCACGTAACGTCCTCGTCCACCAGCACTTCCACCGTATCCCATGTGCGCTCGGTCTTTTCATAGCTGCCGTTTACATGTACGGAGGCATCCACCAGCTGGCAGGTTCCCTCATAGATTCCGTCCGCCTTGGTAATAATACGCACATTCTCAGCCTCGGCATTGGCCGGCTTCATGCCTCCTATATTAGTCAGCTTCAGCCTGCCGTTTTCCTTAATCTGGGCAACCATGCCTCCCAGGGTGTCGCAGTGGGCCTCCAGCAGGATTCCGTCTTCCTTATTCCTGCCGCCAAAATCAGCGATGACGCCTCCCTTAACCGTGCGCCGGGCCTGCACCCCCAATGCCTCCAATTCCTTTAACAGGTACTCCGTCACTTCCCTGCCGTATCCGGAAGGACTGTCAATGGCTAACAGGTTCTTGGCCTGCTCCATTATATAATCCACATACTTCCTACAGTCAGACATATCCGTTCTCCTTTGTTGTTGGTATTTCTTACTCAGAGTCATTCTACCATACAGGGACGGTTTAATACAAGGGACAACCTGCTTCTATCTAAATTACCTGAAATGAAAATTTAAATTCCACTTCCCTATCCCACAGTAGAATTAAGTCTTACATAAGTAGAATTAAATCCTTC